>Ga0194111_10000113_pt1 | contig 94657 bp, 75 predicted proteins | sample TA2KigC300mmetaG_FD_146194 | JGI IMG/M metagenome (GOLD analysis project Ga0194111, IMG submission 146194) | Freshwater microbial communities from Lake Tanganyika, Tanzania - TA2015033 Kigoma Deep Cast 300m | ecosystem: Environmental > Aquatic > Freshwater > Lake | place: Tanzania: Lake...
GCGCGAGTGCACGCGCCGCAATCCAACGCACCACGGGACTCTTCCCCGTACCGCCCACTTCGATGTTTCCAACCGACACCACGGGAACACCCAGGGTGTGAACGCCGACACCACGGTCAAAGCGTGCGTTGCGAGCACGAACGACAGCTCCATAGGCGGCGGCCGCGATCCGCGCGGCTGGATCGCACCAGGTCGGCAGCAGGCGTTCATCGGCGTTCATGTCTGCAGCGTGCCGCTCGCGCCAAGAAGCCTTCGCAAGATCGGCAAAACCATACGCAGCGGCAACCCCGCGATGGTCGACGGATCGCCTTCGCACTCGACGGGCCATCCTGCAAGCAGGATCTCATCGATGTGGTAGCCGCCTGCGCGCCCCTGCCATCCACCCGCAGTTATGTGTGCCTCCAGGAGATCCGTCGAAACTGCCCCGAAACGCACGCGCGCCACATCACTCGACAGAAAGCGCCGACCCGACGTCACGCAGTGGATCGCGACACCCGTCACCACGCGCTGCGTCCGACCAAAGGCACCCTCGAGCATCTGTCGAGCAGCGGCTGCATCCGAGGGCTTTCCAAGGACCTGGTCATCCACGACGCACACCGTATCTGCGGCAAGAATGATGCGCGCATTCGGCGCTTCGTGCGTCAAGCGCGCGCGCTGCTGCAAGAGCTGTGCAACCTTGAACCACGCAAGCGCGCAGCAATCCTCACCAACATGGTCCGCCCGAACACGAAGCCGACCATCATCGATGTGCGGCACGAGTACCGTGGCTGGAAAGCCAGCGGCTTCGAGCAGCTCTCTGCGCCGCACGCTTGCGCTTGCCAGCACCAGCGGCGACGTCACGCTGCCACCTCCGCTGATTGCAGTCGTCGACGCACAAGCGCAGCCACGGCTTCCACGCTGATGCGTTCCATCACGGAAGCACCGCGTCCAGCATCGCGGTGTGCATGCAGATCGAGTTCCAATCCTTCCCCGCCGTGAACGCACCACTCCGCGCCTCCATACGGCCCGTCGATCAAGGGTCGCGTCGCGCCGTACAAACCGACGAAAGGAGTGCCAAGCCCCGCCGCCATGTGAATCGGCGCAGAGTCGAGCCCGATCAAGAGCGCGGCATCACGCACCGCAGCCACGGTTGCTGCGACCGACAACCGCCCCGTCATGTCATGGATGCGAAGTCCCGAGATCTGCCGCAGCAACTCCGCGATGGGCGCGGTCTGCGGCTCTTCTCCGGGGGCACCTGTGAGAACAACATCATGAACGCCACTCGCGAGAAGCTCGGCACGCGTTCCATGCAGCAGTGCACCCCAGCGCTCATCGATCCAACGCTTCCCCTCCCATCCATTTGTGGTGGCCAGAAGCAGCATCCGCGGGCGGATGGCTGCGCGCTCGCGCGCCGTTTGCCACTCCCGTTGCCCCGCCACTGAAACTTCGAGCCGCATATCGGCACGCGCGGGCGCACCAACTGCGGTCACCAATTCGAGCATCGCATCGACCACATGTGCATCCGGATGGCGCGGCACTCGCCGATTCGCACCGAGCCACGCGAACTCACGGCTCCCTTGGTGCCCCACCCTCGTCGCGGCGCCCGTTGCGAGGGCCATCAGCCCACTTCGTGCGAGTCCTTGCGCATCAATCACCAAGTCATACCTGCCTCGCCGCAGCTTCGTGAACCACTGAAGCGCTCGCACGGCCACTGGCAGGCTGCGCCACCAACGACGGAACTCGCGCTTCGGGAACTCGATGATGCGGTCCACGGCGGGGTGACCCTGCACGGCGCCCATCCATCGATCTTCCACGACCCAGTCCACTGTTGCCTTCGGGAAAGCCTCCCGAAGCGACCACGCCAGTGGCACCGTACGGCACACATCCCCGAGCGCGCTCGGGCGCACAATGAGGATGCGCCGGGGTTTCGACCGCATGCGAAGAGTCACTCCAAGTATAGTGGTGGAAAGGGCGATTCCGAGCGGCATCTGTGAGCGATCCGAAAGAACATCCTCCGCGATCCGCGACTCCGCCCGCTGCGGCCACCTCGGCGAGCGCGCCCAAGTCGCAAAGTGCGCCGAGCACCCCTGCCCGCGATCCTGGCGAGTCTGGCAGCGGCGAGAGCGGAGGTTCTCGCAGCGGCAGTTCGAGCGACACCATGCTCGGCAAACTGATCGTGGACCGCGGGCTTGCAACACAAGCCGAGGTGGATGCCGTATTCGCCGCGATGCGAACACCAGCGGGCGCTGCGCGAGCGTTCACCGACATTCTGATCGAAGGACAGATCGTGACGCGGCGGCAACTTGCCCGACTTCGCAGCGAGGCAGAGAGCGATCGCTCTGTGCTCCGTATTCCGGGCTACCAGATGGTGAGGAGACTTGGTGCGGGCGCGATGGCTGCCGTGTACTTGGCGCGTCAGACCAGTCTCGACCGACTGGTGGCCATCAAGATCCTGCCGCGTCGATACTCGTCGGATCCGACATTCGTCGAGCGCTTCTATAAAGAAGGACGCGCCGCCGCCAAACTGTCCGATCCGAACATTGTGGGGGCGCTCGATGTCGGCAGCGTTGGCGAGCAGCATTACTTTGTGATGGAGTACGTGGATGGTGAGACCGTCCATGACCTCATCACCAAGTCAAAGCGCTTGTCCGAGCGGGACGCACTCACCATCACACGGCAGATCGCCAGTGCACTGAAGCATGCGCATGCCAAAGGCTTCATTCACCGCGACATCAAGCCGAAGAACATCATCATGACGAAGTCGGGCAGCGCGAAGCTTGCCGATCTCGGCCTTGCGCGCGCCATCGACGACAAAAAGGCCGCCGAAGCAGAACGACACAAGGCTTTCGGCACGCCCTACTACATCAGTCCCGAACAGGTGCGTGGGGCCGTTGACCTCGGGCCACCGGCAGACATCTACGGGCTTGGCGCGACGCTTTACCACATGCTCACGGGGCGCGTTCCCTTCAAAGGGAACGGTCCGAGTGAGGTGATGCGTGCGCACCTTTCCGAGGAGCTCGTGCCGCCAGATCAACTGGTCGGCGGTCTCTCGCAGCACACGGCTGAGATCGTTGAACTCATGATGCGCAAGCGTCCCGCAGAGCGCTACCAGAGCGCGGTCGAACTGATGGAGGACCTCGATCTTGCACTCGCGGGTCAGCCGCTGCGCTATGCCACGCGTGCGGTCGACCTTGCCGACATTGCCAGCGATGTGGAGTCGCAGGCGCAGACCACCATACAGGCCGCAGCCACATCCGGCCGACTGCCGCAGTGGGCCGTGCTGCTGATCGTGGTGCTCTCGGTCGTGTGCCTCGCGCTCCTCGTCCTCATCATTCTCAAATGAACGCGCCCGACACCGCCTACCGTGCGCCAACCCTGTCGCGCAATTCGACCATCATCTCGATCTCCACGCTTGCTCCGAGCGGCAGAGCATTGGTGCCAACTGCCGCTCGGGCATGGCGCCCAGACTCACCGAAGATTTGCTGCAGCAGATCACTTGCCCCATTGGCCACTTTCGGCTGCTCAGTAAATCCATTGCAGCTCGCGACGAAGACGCCAAGCCGCACGATGCGCGCGACGCAATCGAGCGAGCCGCCGCACTCGGCCGCTACCACGGCAAGCCCATTGAGAATGCACTGTCGCGCTGCCTCTTGACCACACTCGATCGTGACGGGGTCGGGAACCAACCCGGTCGCCAAGAGTTTGCCATCGCGGAAAGGCAGTTGGCCACTGACTATCAAAAGGTTGCCCGTCCGAACGCACGGCACATAGGAGGCGACCGGCTTCGGGGCAGAAGGGAGCACAAGCCCCAGATTTGCAAGTGCGGCAGTTGGCGAATGGGGTTGAGATTGCGGGGAGGTTGATTGGGGCATTGGGAATAAAGGGTGAGAAAATGAAAGAGAAGTGAGAACTTGACTCGACCCGAATTGGGGTTACTCTCGTAAGGGTAGTAGTTCGACATCCTGGCTTGTGGGACTTTTTACCGAGCGCGTGCCTGGCTCACCCTGTCTTGATTGCCCTTGTTTTCGAGGGCGTCTTTTACCCACCCGCAAGCCGACAATTCGTGGCTTCCCGTTCGTAGCGCATCAGGCCTCCATTTCGAGTCTGTGTTCGACGTTGGCTGGCAACCGTTCTGGGTCACCAGTTCGGATTGGGCGCTGCGGAAGGGTCGATTGCTTCGCAGCATCCGTTCGCGCTTGAGAGGTGGCTCCACCGTTTTCTCGTCACGCCGTGACGGCGGTAGATACCCCGCACTCCTTTAGGTATAGGCCTCCCTGCATCCGCAGGGAGGCCAGAGGACAGACGCACTCCTGTGAACATCATCACTATGGACAACATCACCCGACATCCCCGCCGTGCCTTCACACTCGTCGAACTGCTCGTGGTCATTGGCATCATCGCCGTGCTCATCGGTCTGTTACTGCCCGCTCTCTCAAAGGCACGCGATCAGGCGCGCTCGATGAAGGACTCGACACAGCAGGTGCAGATTCACAAGGCCTGGGTGATTGAGTCAAACAACAACAGTCAGGGTCATCTCCCAACACCCGGGGAATACAACACATTGGCCGATTCCGGAGTCCAACGTCAGGGGAGAGGTCGACCGAACCCCGCGTTCAACAACACGGCGCGCCTTTATTCAGTCTGCGTAGCCCGTGAACTGTTCAACACGGACATCCTCATCGGCCCCACCGAGTATCCAGGCTCGAATGTGGTGGAGAAGGGCAAAGCAGCGTCCCTTGGGCTTGCAGCCGATCAGCCCTACAACTACGCCGCCTACGACCCAACTTTGGACAACAGTGACACAACCCCCGCTGGCTACTGGGACGATACCTTCGTCGCGAACATCCATCAGGGCAATCCCGGTGGCACGCCGACGGGGGTGTCGAACGTGTCCTTTGCCCACCAACCTCTGTTTGGCGATCGGAAGAAACTCGGATGGCTAGCCAACGGGGATAGCAGCCGTCCTCTTCTTGGAACACGCGGCGTAAGGCACCAGAATGACGGGACCCAAAGTCCCGCGACTCCCGCGGATTACAGACAGAGCCCAACGCTGCTGCTGCACGGGACGAGGAAGGAATGGAGTGGGAACATCATCTTTGCGGACAACCATGCTGAGATCACCAACAGCTTCTACCCAAGGCAGACCTCCTTCCAGTGCCCGAGTGCGGGAACGACCCCCGATCCGGACAACATCTTCAAGATGGACTTTGCATGCGGCGGATCGGGAACGACTGGCGCTGCAAAGCAGGCCGATGCCATTCTTGCGTTCACCATCGGCACCGCCGTTCAGGAAAACAACGGCTCGTTGGTCTATGACGCCAATCTTCCCACCCAATGATTCGAGAGGAGAAAACAAATGCCATCTTCAAGACAAAGCCCTCACTCCAATGGAGACAAAATGAAGTCACACCGTCGTGGATTCACGCTCGTTGAATTGCTCGTCGTTATGGCGATCATCGCCCTTCTGCTCGGCATTCTCCTTCCCGCCCTCGCACGCGCCCGCAAGAACGCGCAGCAAGTCAAGTGCGCAACGCAACTCAAGGAACTGCACAAGGGTTTGCTCACTGAGTCCAACAACGATTCGCAGCAGCAGAGGTATGTGACGCCAGGTGAAATCAACCGACTTCCAGTGAACGGAACAAACGTCATCGGTCGTGGTGATTTTAACGAGGCAAAGAACTCTCATCAGAATATGTGGTCAGCGTGTATCGCCAAGAATCTCTTCTCTCCCGCGGTGCTGATCTCCCCTGCTGAGACCAGTTCGAGAGTTGGGCAGTGCACCAACTACAACTTCGGTAGGTACGCACCAGCTATGGACACGTACTGGGACGGCGACATCGCAGACGGCGGTGGCGGCGCAGCGGTGGCCAATTTCCGAATTCAGGGGCAAGGTGCACTACTGGCTTCATCCGCGACGTCCTACGCAACGGTGCCGCTAGCGAACAACGACCGACGTCGTCGCGAGTGGCGCCAGTCTGGCAATTCCAAGTTTGTGGTTTTGGGTAACCGCGGCGTGGCGAATGGCTCATCGGAGCCCAACGTCTACGCGGCCTCTGAAACGCTTCGGATTCACGGTGACGTCGGTCAGTGGGAAGGCAACATGGTCCGCAACGACAACAGCACAAGCTTTGAGCGCACCTTCACCCCGGAAGGTCTCGATCGCTTCGGGACGGGCGCCGCAGCCGTCCTAGACAACATCTTCCTCGCGGAGACCGGCGCGAACAACCGTGACTCTTTGATTCAAATCGTGACGCAGGTCACCGGAAGCGGAACGAATACAGTCCACGTTGCGTCGTGGGACTGAGCGGCCCACGCCCATCTGCTCGCACACCGCAGGCCCCGGCAAGACTGCCGGGGCCTTTTTTTCGCTGATGCATCTGTCTCGCAACTAAGATGGAAGGCACGATGGCTATCGAGAACATGTGTCCGTGGCGTCATCGACTGCGGTTCATTCTCTGCCTGCTCACGCTGGGTGCGTTTTCTTCGACTTTCGGAGCATGGCAGGCAGTTCCTGCCGAGCGCCAAGCCTCACAGATCGCCGTGCTGCCCATCCGCGGCGCGATCGATGACATCACAGCGCTGTCCCTTGCACGTCGGGTGGAGATTGCCAGACAGCGCGGCGCCACAGCCATCGTGCTTGAGATCGATACCCCCGGTGGTGATGTTGTGGCGACGCTGCGAATCTGCCACATGATCAAGCAAGAGTTCCCGCCGAACACTGTGGCTTGGATCCACCCACGCGCATTTTCAGCCGGCACCATCATTGCGCTTGCATCTCGTGAGATCGTTGTGTCGCCCGGCTCATCCTTTGGTGACGCCGCTCCTATCCAAGCGATTCCAGGGGCTGGACTCATCCCCCTGCCGGCCACGGAGCGCGCCAAACTGGAGGCTCCGCTTATTGCTGAAGTGGTCGATAGCGCCAGAGCGCGGGGATACGACGAGCATTTGGTGACCGCATTCGTACGTCTAGGAGGTTCGTTGTGGCTGATTCGCTCGGTGGAAGATGACCGCACTGCTCTTGTCGACGAAGAGGAGTACCACGATCTTTTCGGGGAGGCTCCACCAAAGGCAGCGCTGGCCGAGGTGCCTGATGTACCGCCCACCGAGGTGGACGGAAGTGTCGCGCAACAGTTGCTCCCAATGTTCTCCAACCGGTCGCAGTCCAAGACTCCAGAACCCACCGAGCAGGCCGACAAATCAGACGAGGTGGATCCTGATACCGAGCCTCGACTCTCGCGCGCACGATTGACCGCAGTGGAACGCGCCAACTGGACTTTGGTGGAGCAAGTCACGCGCCCGGATCAACTTTTAGTGCTTTACCCTCGAGAAGCGATCGAACTTGGACTTGCTCGTGGCATCGTTGGAAACGATGCGGAACTGGCGCGGTGGTTTGGCGCAACGAAGATCGAGCGCCTCGAAGAGAGTTGGTCGGAGTCTCTCACGCGCTTTCTTGTGTCATGGCCCATTCGCATCGTGCTGATCGTGCTGATGCTGGTTGGCTTCGTCATCGAAGGCTTTACCCCCGGCTTTGGGTTCTTTGGCGGCGTGGCTGCAGTATCCCTGCTGCTCCTCGTGGGCGCCCCAGCGCTGGTGGGACTCGCCGATTGGTGGGAACTCATCGCGGTTGTGCTTGGGCTTGCACTTGTCGCCCTCGACATCATTGTGTTGCCGACGGGCGGCTGGGTAGCGGTGATCGGTGGGGCCATTTTGCTCGGTGGACTTGTCTCCAGTTTCGTGACGCGCGACCTGTCGACAGCGGTTGGTCAGCAGCAGATGTTCTTTGGCATCGGGTCCGTACTTGTCTCCCTTTTCGGCTCCGCCGCCATTCTTTGGTTTGCGGCTCGATCGCTGCCGCAGTCACCTCTGCTGCTCCGTGCTGTTCTGCAGTCCGAGACGGCGGCGGGCTCCGCGCAGCCACGTGTATCCAAGCACGTGCCCATGGTTGGCGAGAATGCCGTGGCGATGACGACACTGCGGCCGTCCGGCCGGATTTCCTGCGGCGGAAAGCTTCTCGATGCCTGCGCCACGGGTGAGTTCGTCGATGCTGGCTCTCTGGTCCGCGTTGTCGGCGTGCGAGGCGGCACAATCGAAGTCGAACCTACGATGCCCCCGGTACCGAGCACGCAGCCGCACCCATCATCGAATCGCGAGACACAAGCATGAGCATCGTCGCACTTCTGCAAACCGCTCCGTCATCCGCGCCGCGCGACGAGGTCTATCTCTTGGTAGCTCTTGGACTCCTCGGACTCGCGCTCGTCTTGCTGGTTCTCGAACTCTTCGTGCCGACTGGTGGCGCACTTGCCATCATGACAGGCGTCGCCGCCGTTGCTTCGATCGCCTCCATGTTCATCTACGACGCGGTTTATGGCGCCGTCTATCTCGCAATGCTTTGCGCCGGAAGTCCGCTTGTACTCCTCCTCGTATTCAAGGTGTGGTCGCACACGCCGATCGCACGTCGGATGATCCTGCAGCAGGGCGCGGACGGAGCGGCGCAGTCCGATGCGATGCAGACGGAAACCGCAGACCCATCGGTCGCCCCGCGCGGCAAGGCAGCGGCTGCGCTCACGGCGCGCCTTGCCGAGTTGGTCGGCCACAGCGGCATCGCGGTTACCACGCTCCGCCCGATCGGTTTTGTGCGCGTGGACGGCCAACGCATCGACGCCGTTGCCGAAAGCGGTTTCATCACGGAAGGTGCTCCCATTGATGTCATTGAAGTCTTCGAGGGACAACTCAAAGTCCGTGAACGACGGGCTGAGTAGCATCTGGGCTCCATGGACACACCAACAATGCTCGCACTCGCCCCTTGGGCTTGGGTCGGTCTCGCCGTCCTTGCCGTTGTCGGACTCATCTTTCTGCTGATCATCGGTCAGTACCTGCAGTTGTGGTTGCAGGCGTGGCTCAGCGGTGCGCCCGTCAGCCTGATTGACCTCATCATGATGCGCCTTCGGAAAGTGAATTCATCCGTCATTGTCATCAACCGAATCAGCGCACGGAAGGCGGGACTCGACATCAGTACTCAGGCGATGGAAGCGCACTTTCTCGCGGGTGGGCGAGTGACCAATGTGGTGCGCGCCATGATTGCAGCTGAGAAAGCCGGCATCGACATGGCGTGGGACCGAGCCGTCGCCATTGATCTCGCAGGACGCGACATTGTGGATGCAGTGAATACCTCCGTGATGCCCAAGGTCATCGACTGTCCCAACCCCACTTCAGGCAAGCAGACGATCGATGCGGTTGCGAAGGACGGCATCCAACTGAAGGCCAAGGCGCGTGTCACCGTTCGCACCAACATCGCGCGGCTCGTCGGCGGTGCAACGGAGGAAACGATCATCGCTCGGGTGGGCGAAGGCATCATTTCGACAATCGGATCCGCCGAGGACCACAAGAGCGTGCTCGAGAACCCCGACAAAATCTCCAAGACCGTCCTTGCCAAGGGTCTGGACTCGGGAACGGCATTCGAGATCCTTTCGATTGACATCGCCGATGTGGACGTGGGGGAGAACATTGGAGCACAGCTGCAGGCGGCACAAGCGGAGGCGGATACGAAGCGCTTTCAGGCACAGGCGGAGCAGCGACGCGCAGCTGCTGTGGCCCAGGAGGCTGAGCACAACGCGGAGGCACAAAAGAACCGCGCGCTCGTGATTCTTGCGGAGGCTGATATCCCCCGTGCGATGGCAGATGCATTCCGTGGCGGCAACCTTGGCATCATGGACTTCTACCGAATGAAGAATCTGAACGCGGACACCGATATGCGCGCATCGATCGGCAAGGGCACCGCCTGATCCACGGCTGGCGTCCGCGTCATTTGTCGTTCGCATGCCGCAGACGAGGGGCCGGCATGAGTCACGCGCTGAACCACTGATCCCGAAGCACACGTCGCATGCCATGGTCGCGGAGCAGATACGCGGTTCGCCACCGTTCCGCCGCACCACCGAGCCACGGAGCGCGCCCGGCAGTGCGATCAATCCGTCCCACCGCAGCTTGCATATCCGCAAGCGTCACGCTCGCCCTGCCGGACGCAACCGCATGCCACCGCGCAACCCACCCGACCGTTGCCACCGAAAGCGCAAGCGCAGCCGTCCCGTCGACCGCGCTCCAGCCATAGGCACCGCTGCCCCACACGCGCCCACCTTCGACTCGCGTACGCAGCCAGCGCGTAACAAGTTCGTCGATCAATGTGGAGTCTTCCGATCCCACCGCAGGAGGCATCGAATCGACCGCACCGAATCGTGCACCGGTGGGCCAACCCAGACCGATGCTTGGGATGACCGCAGTCGATCGACCGCGTTGCCATCGCATGCTGCGAAGCAACTGTTGAACGGTCGCGCGTGCGCGCGATGGAGCGCCGGCTGCAAGCGGCTTGGGATCTTCTGTCCGCGCAAAGACCGCGCCGCGCAGCATCGCGCGTTGACGGCTCGTCGCCGGCATCAGAGGCGGTCCTGCCAATTCGTCGGGCAATGCACCAAGCAGAATGTCCAGCAGTTCTGTCCATCGATCACCCCGTACCGACGCCAACTTTGCTGCCGAAAGCGTTTGTGCGATCCAACCGAGTCCGTCGATCCGAGTGGAGAGCGGATGTGCACTGTCGATCCAACGAACCACCCGCCGCTCAAGAGCCTCCAGCTCCCCCGGCTGCGAACGAAGTCCCTTGGCAAGAGGCGCATTGGGTGTGACAGCGAGTGACTCTGGAATGCCACGAAGTGCGATCCGAAGTGCCTCCACTTCCTGACCGCGCAGGGGGTCGCCGCGATTCGCCGTCACGCTGCCACACGCAAAACTCACGCCGAGCCGCGACACGTGTGCATCTGGAGAGAGCGTGTAGGGGAACATCTGACATGCGAGCGGCTTCTCTGCGAACCCGTCGCGTGCATGAATGCGGCACTTGCCATCCTCCTGAAGGAACACGCATGCTCCATCCGCTCGCTGGCGCAAATAACGCTGGCCACGAAACTGCACGACAGGATCAAATCCGAGTTCGCTTTGCCACCGCTGCTGTTCGATGCGCCGTACATCGGCATCGCGCAGCTGCACTGAAAAGTCACGGCAACAGGAACCGCATCCATGACAGGAATAGCGCTGATTCGGCGTCGCAAGCGGCAGAATGGGAAGCTGGAGTGGCATGCTCACCGTGCTGCGAGCGCCAAGCGTGCAAGCGAGTGCGCGATTGCGCGCGTCGCACTCCCCCGATGGCTCAGGGCGTTCTTCTGCTGTGGCGTCAGCTCTGCTCCCGAGACACCGCTTGAACGGACGCGAAAGAGAGGGTCGTAGCCGAATCCGTGGACGCCACGCGCTTCGTGACCGATCCAGCCATGAAGAACGCCTTCCGACTGGGCAATCACCCTTCCATCCTTGGCTGCAACGCACATGGAGCAAACGAAGCGTGCCGTACGCAGCGCATCCGCCACGCCCGACAGACGCGACAGCAACTTCGCGTTGTTCGCCGCATCACGCGTGGCACGATCGCCGTCCACTCCAGCCCAGCGGGCGCTGTGCACACCAGGTTCGCCACCGAGTGCATCGACTACCAGGCCTGAATCATCCGCCAGCACCAACCGCCCCACGACCGATGCATAGTCCAGCGCCTTGATACGAGCATTTTGCGCGAATGTTGTGCCACTTTCATCGGGCTCTGGGGCGTGATCCGCGCCGACATCCTTCAGCGAGAGCACGCGCCAACCAAGCGCGCCCAACACACTGCGAACCTCATCCACCTTGTGAGGATTTCCGCTTGCGACGACAACTTCCTGCATCTGCGCCTCTGCGTCGCCGATCATGTCTGCAGAACACCTGTGCGCAGCGCACCATCGGTCGGAGCCTGCGCCGCAATCTGCACGGCGAGCAGCAGTTCCTCGCGCGTGCGATGCGGTTCGATGATGCGGTCGACCCAGCCGCGGCTCGCCGCGTATCGGATGTCCTGTTGCTGCGTGTACGAAGCGGTGATCGCGGCAAGCAATTGCTTCCGCATCGCCTCATCGACCACCTCACCACGCCGCTCGCGTGCAGCGAGGTCGATCTGCAGAAGGGTGTTTGCCGCCTGCGCAGCACCCATGACAGCACAGCGCGCGGCGGGCCATGCGAGCGTCAGCAGCGGATCGAATGCGCGACCGCACATCGCATAATTACCGGCACCATAGGAGTTGCCGACGATCAGCACGACCTTCGGAACGACGGAGTTGCTCATGGCGTTCACCATTTTGGCGCCAGCGCGGATGATGCCCCCCTGCTCACTGTCGCGTCCAACCATGAAGCCCGTCGTGTCATGCACGAACAACAGCGGAAGACGCCTCTGATTCACATCGAGTATGAATCGTGCCGCCTTTTCCGCGCTGTCGTCGTAAATCACGGCCGGCATGCACTTCGCCGTGGATGGCCCAGCCTTACCGCCCGCCATACGCCGCTCGGTCATGCAGCGCTGATTCGCGACGATCCCCACAGGGAACCCGCCCAGGCGCGCGTAGGCACACACGATCGACGGTCCGTACTCCGCCTTGTATTCGTCCATTGAATCGCGATCCACAAAGCACTCAAGCAGCGTGCGCATGTCGTACTGACTGCCAGGCTCACTCGAGTGAATGTCATAGACCGACTCGCCAGTGCGTGAGGGCGCGAGCGGTTCGCATGGTGGTTTCAGCGCAGGACATGCGGCTGCATTCGCATCCATCAGCCGCCGCATTCGATCGATGCACGCTGGGTCATCTTTCTCGCGGAAGTCGATGGTGCCTGAAATCTGCGCATGCATCTGTGCGCCGCCAAGCTCCTCGCTCGACACTTCCTGTCCGATCGCTGCCTTCACGAGTGCGGGACCGGCCAGGTAAAGACCACTGCCCTCGGTCATCAGCAATGTGTCGCACAACACCGGCAGATAGCCGCCGCCCGCGACGCAGTTGCCCATGATCGCGGCATACTGCGGAATTCCATCTGCACTGATCACCGCGTTGTTGCGAAAGATGCGGCCAAAGTCATCTGTGTCGGGGAACACATCTTCCTGCAGCGGAAGAAACACGCCCGCGCTGTCCACGAGATACAAAAGTGGCAGCCGCGCGCGCCGCGCGATCTCCTGCGCACGGATGATCTTCTTGCAGGTCATCGGGAAGAATGCACCGGCCTTCACCGTCGCATCGTTGGCAATCACCATGCTGAGCCTGCCTTGCACGCTGCCGATGGTGGTGACAACACCTGCACCGGGCGCTCCGCCGTACTCGCGGTACATGTTCCATGCCGCCATCAACCCGCACTCCAGTGAACGCGTATCGGGGTCGAGCAGCAGTGCGATCCGCTCACGAGCGGTGAGCCGTCCATGACGATGCTGCCGCTCCGCGCCACTTGCCCCGCCCCCCTGCTCGATCGATGCCGCGAGCACCACCCACTCGTCCGAGGCGCCGCGCAGCGACGTGGTTGCGGTCTTCATAGACAGCAGGATAGGCGGTCGAAACGCGCATTCTTGCCCCGATCCCTGCCAGCGTGGCAGTTATCGGATAATGCAAGGCTCGAATGCCATTGCATTGACCTGCCCGCGGACCCCTGCTACCCTTTGTGGCTCAATTCAAAGGCACAGAAACGCTCCCGCGACGGGGGTCAGACAAAGGAATCCATGATCACGACGACCGAACGAGCGCCCGTCATTGCGGCGCACCGAAAGCACGACAAGGACTGCGGTTCGACGGAAGTGCAGATCGCACTTCTGACGCAGCGGATCAACTCGCTGCAGGACCATTTCAAGGCACATACGAAGGACCACGCGGGGCGACGGGGACTGCTCCTGATGGTCAGCAAGCGCAACGGCCTGCTCCGCTACCTCGCCGAGACCCGGCGCGCGGATTACGCATCGCTCATCAAGAAGCTCGGTCTACGCAAGTAGCCCACACATCATTCACCCCCGTGGGTGGCAGTCGCTTGTGCGCAGCGCTTTCTGCGCTCCAGCCTCTGCCACGGCGGGATCTTCCGCCACAGCACCCTCGACTCTGAGAACTGCGGCATCACACCGCGCAGCGTGTTCCAAAGGACAAACGCTCCGCAACGCATTGACTGAAAGGCAATCATGACAACTCGACAGCATGTTTCAGTGGAACGCGAGATTGGTGGTCGCACCTACCGCCTCGAAACCGGCAAGATCGCAAAGCTCGCAGGAGGCGCAGTCGTCGCCACCTACGGGGAGACCGTGCTCCTCGCCACCGCCGTTCGCGCCAATCCGCGCCCCGGCATCGACTTTTTCCCGCTGACCTGCGACTACCGTGAAAAGGCACCTGCCGCGGGCAAGTACCCGGGTGGATTCCGCAAGAAGGAAGGTCCACCAAGCGAGAAGGAAATCCTCACCATGCGCATGATGGATCGCCCGATCCGTCCTCTGTTCCCCGAGGGATTCGTGGATGAGGTGCAACTGCAAGTCCTCGTCCTTTCGCACGATGGACAGAACGATTCGGATGTGCTCGGTTGCAGCGCCGCGGCAGCAGCACTGCACCTCTCCGATGCGCCGTTCAACGGCCCCGTCGCGACTGTCCGCGTGGGTCGCATCTTCATTGATGATCAGCCAACCTTCGTGATCAACCCCACCCAAGCGCAGATGGAGTTCAGCGACCTGGATCTGGTGCTCTCTGGTCACTGCGACGGCATCAACATGATTGAAGTGGGCGCGGCTGAAATCGGCGAAGCCGATATGGTCGAGGCGATCCGCTTCGGATACGACAACGGCGTTCGCCCGATCCTCGAACTCATTGAGGAGTTGCGCGTCAAGAGCGGCGCTCCTGCGAAGCGTGCGGGCGATTCCGTGGCACCGAGCGCAGAGGTGATGGCGCTGGTGAAGGAGAAGGCATACGACCAACTGCTGAAGGCGCGCCAGATTCACGGCAAGCAGGCGCGCAACGACGAAGTCGATCGCATCAAGAAGTGGGTCATCGATTCGTCATTCGCCGTGCCAGCTGGACTGAGCTACACCGATCATCTTGCTGCAGAGAAGCGCCTCCGTGAAGCGAAGGAGAGCCTGCGTCTTCTGGAGAAGAAGATCACGCACTATCTCGTGGCCGAGAAGGGCGTGCGTGCCGACGGACGTGGTCTCGACCAGATCCGTGCGCTCGATATGAGCGTTGCGCTGCTGCCCCGCACGCACGGTTCCGCATTCTTCCAGCGCGGTGAGACGCAGTCGGTGGTGACCTGCACGCTTGGCACCACCAAGGACGAGCAAATCGTCGATGGGCTCATGCCCGAGTACGCAAAGAAGTTCTTCCTGCACTACTACTTCCCTCCATTCTGCACGGGTGAGGCCGGTCGAATCACGGGACCTGGTCGCCGCGAGATCGGACACGGGGCGCTCGCGGAGCGTTCGCTGCTCGCGATCCTTCCGAGTTCAGAGGACTTTCCGTACACCGTCCGTCTGACGAGCGAGATCACGGAGAGCAACGGCTCCTCCAGCATGGCAAGCGTGTGCGGCGGCTGCCTCGCTTTGATGGATGCGGGCGTGCCAATCAAGGCAACCTGCGCAGGCATCTCCGTCGGTCGCTTCACCAGTGGAGATGGTCGCGTGACGCATGTCACCGACATCATCGGTGAGGAAGACTTCTTCGGCGAGATGGACTTCAAGGTTTCCGGCACGCGCGATGGCATCACAGGCATTCAGCTCGACCTGAAGGCACGCGGCCTCAAGATTGATGAGATCGTTCAGATCTTTGAGCGTGCCAAGCAGGGACGACTGTTCCTGATCGGCGAAATGGAGAAGGTGCTCGCCAAGCCCCGTCCAGACATTTCACCGAATGCGCCGCGCATCACCATCGTCAAGATCGACCCGGAGAAGATCGGCAAGGTCATTGGTCCTGGTGGCAAGATGATCCGCAGCATTCAGGAGCGCACGGGTGCGCAGATCGACATCGAAGAGGATGGCACCGTCTTCATCGCCTGCTCGAACGCCGAAGCCGCCGCGCAAGCGAAGGCAGAGATCGAGGCGCTCGGAGCAGAGATCAAGGTCGGCACGATCTACGACGGAAAGGTCGTCTCGATCAAGGAGTTCGGTGCGTTCGTGGAACTCGCGCCAGGCACCGACGGCATGGTGCATGTCAGCGAACTCGCCCACGGCTTCGTGCGCAATGTGACCGAGGTGGTGAAGATTGGCGACCAGATCAAGGTCAAGGTCATCAACGTGGATGACACCGGTCGCATCAAACTTAGTCGCAAGGCATTGCTCGATCCGCCAGACCCGGCGCTCGTCCCCGCAGGTGGCGAGGGCGAGAACGATGGCGGTGGCGGCGGCGGTGGTGGCGGTCATCGCCGCGATGGCGGCGGCGGGCGTGATCGCGATCGCCGAGGCGGTGGGCGCGACCGACGCTAAGCGACAGGGCCCATTTCAGCCGTGAGCCGAGGTGCTTTGCGATTGCATAGCGCCTAAGTTGTGCCGTTGTCGGTATTTCCGAGATGACCTCGGTGGATGGACTATTGAAAACCTACTCAAAAGCCATTGAATGGCTGATCGTTGACTAGGCCTCTCCGGTCGATTGGGAGGTTCTGCGCACTCGGGCAGCGTGCAGGAACGGACAACTTCTTCCCATTTCCCATTTGCACAATGCCGATTTCTGATGCACAATCCGACACTAGGGGCGTCCCCCCCCTATCTGGCAGTTTCAGATAGGTTCCAGTTGTGAGCAGTTTCTGAACATTTCGCACAGTTTTCGTTTCGTGGAGGAATGCATGTCGGACACCACTGAAAAGATCGTGAACTGTGAAGGCGTCGTGAAGTGGTTTGACGCTCGCAAGGGGTTCGGCTTCATCGTTGGTCCGCAGGGACAGGACATCTTTGTCCATTTCAGCGTGATTGACCAAGAGCATGGCTTCCGCACGCTTCGGGATGGCGAGAAGGTGCAATACAGCGCACAGAGCGGCCCCAAGGGATGGGCCGCGACGGCTGCAAAGGCAACGAGTCGCGTACCGACTGCGACTGCGTGAGACGGGTCCGTCTGGCTTCCAGATGGAAGCCACACCGAGGCCTCGGTTCGGCTGATCGTTCCTTTCTTCATTTCCTTTCTATCTTGGTTCCGCTGTGCTGTGGGCTGAACTGATCATCGGTTTCGGGCTGGGGTTGCTCTTGGCATCCATCATTTGGTACGCCGTGGTCGGTCGCCGCATCGAACGTGCGTTCCGCGCAGAGCGGCAGTCCATCGAAGCCGAGCGGTTGGCGGAACTCGGTGCAATGACCAGCGGTCTGGCACACGAAATCAAGAATCCACTCTCGAGCATTGTGCTGAACGCCCAGCTGCTGCGCGAGGGAGTGATCGATGCAAATCTGCCCGAGGCCGATGCCGTGCCGTTGATTCGCAAGGTGGACTCACTCGCGCGTGAGACCACACGGATCCGCGCGATTCTGGAGGACTTCCTTCGCTACGCAGGACGATTCCGCCTGCACCGTCAGCCACACGATCTCCGCGATGTGGTGGGCGAACTGCGAGACTTCCTGCTGCCCCAGTCGGAGGCTGCGTCCGTCTTGCTGCGCACGGACCTGCCGCAGGACGCCGTGACGGCGCCTGTCGATGCAGATCTGATCAAGCAGGCGTTGCTGAATCTGATGCTGAACGCGATGCAGGCCATGGAGGCGAATCCAGCAGATGCGCGGAAAGAGTTGATTCTTCGCGTGGAGACCATGTCCGCGCACCCGCGACAACCGGCAGAGGCGGTGATCCATGTCATCGATACGGGGCCTGGCATCGCCGCTGCACGCCAGGAGGAGATCTTCCGGCCTTATGTGACGGAACGCCGCGGTGGTTCTGGACTCGGACTGCCTGTGGCACGCCGCATCGTGGAGGAACACGGCGGACGTTTGACGCTCTTCAGTGAAGTCGGCAAGGGCAGTGACTTCCAGATTCGGATCCCGTTGACTGCACCGCCGCAAGCCCCCACTGCGACCTCTGCGGCCGGATCCATACCGGCCTGACCGCGCGTCAGTCGATCCAGTCCTTCGCTTTCAGCCGCTCGGGGACGTAGACCTCTGTGACATAGGAGATGTCCTTCGTAATGAGCGACTCGACTTCCATCTTGAACCCATTGCGAAGCATCAGGGCGATCTCCTTCTGCCAGTGCTTCTTGCCCGCGAACCACGGGTACTCGGCGATCTGCTTCGCACGCTCCGTGTCGCGGTCGTTCAGCGCGATCTTCACATCGTCGCTGAGTTCGCATCGCGTGTAGTCCGCCGAGCGGATGCCCAAGTACTTCGCATCGGGGATGGCCATGCGCTGACTCTCGAACGCAAGATTGATCGATCCCTGCTTGATGACGGAGTAGATGTAGTGCCCCCAGGGGTCACAATCGAGCAGGCAGATGATCGGCAGACCAAGTTCATGATTCAGTCGGTACAGCAGGCGACGGACGCCGCGCGGAGGCTGCCCGCTTCCCTCCGTGAGGATGCAGTTGTGCTTCTCCCAGAAACGGTCCTCGTTGAAGCGGCTCCAGACCGTGTCTTTTTCCACATGCAGCACGAATTTTGCCTCGCACTTGCCGAACTGAATGATCGAAGGCTCACAGATTGAAGGGATGGCGTAACCGCCCGTCCCCATTCGGCGGCAGTCAATCGTGTCGCCATTGTCGATGACCGTGATGTTGCCGACCATTGTGCCGCGCTTCTTCGCGAAAAGATTGAGATTTTCTCGCAAAGTCGTCAACGCGACTTCAATGTCTTCCAGGATGGTGTCGGACTCCTCCTGATCCTCGAAGGTCTTCTCCTTCGTACCCGCGATGGTGTGCAGGCTCTTGTAGTACATGCCACGGAGACTCAGCGTCTTCTGCGCCTCGAGCAGATCCTTGCAGCCCTTGGAAAGAAGCAGTGTCTGCATGAACTTTCGTGCCTGCGCCGTGTTGAAAAGGTTTCGCCGAAGCGTGGCATCACCCATCTCGAGGAGGCGGCGCTTCTCGTTGTAGGACGTATTCGAGATCGTGCGCATCGGAACGTTCACGAATGGATCGTCTTCGGCAAGCGCTGTCTTCGCGACCGACTTTCCGAGCGATCCGATCTTGCCGAGCGTCTCCTCGCGAACCTTTCCCGTCGCCCCTGCTGTGCGCCGCGTGCCAGAATCACCGCCGCTGCCTGCGCTGCCTGATGCCGATGTGCTCTTGCGTGCCATGCGTCCTCCGCGCCCGCTCAGTTGCCGGACCCGCGCTTGCGCCGTGAACGCGGCGCATCGTCTTCACCGAACAGCGATCCCTGCCCCTTCGTGCCCTTCGCGGGCGCAGCCTCATCATCGCCGGCTGTTTCCTTTGGTGGAGCGGCAATGCGCGACTCCATGATGACCACGGAGTCGTCCTTCCCCAGCGGATCCTCATCCTTCACGCGCCGCCCCTCATCATCGAGCACTGCGTCCGCCTCCTCGGTTTTGCGCTTCGCGACTCGCATCAGCGAGTCATACACCTTCTTCGCGGCGGTCCCCGTGATCGACTCGGTCGACTGCGCGATCTCCCCGATGTAACGCTCGAAGATGCTTCGGCGTTCACCCTCATGTCGCATGCGCTGCTTGCGGCGCATGTAAATCCCAAGCTTTCGCCCGACCTCCTGAAGACCAAGCTTCATCTCCTTGCGAATCTCGTCGTAGTCGGCAATCGCTTCCTTCGACTCGCTTGTGAAGGGAACCCACACGCTCGCCATGTGCACCATCACCACGAGTGGCCCCTCGGGGAGCGAGGCACGCGACTGGGAGAGCCCGTAGTTGCGCCAGGACGTTTCGAGCACCGCCTTGAATGATGCACAGGCAGATTGCTGGTACAGCAGTGGCACTCGGTTGGCGTATCGAATGACGCGAATGAGTTCATCCTTCGGCAGTTCACCGCCGTAAGCAAGACCGACCTCAATCAGAAACGGATTGCCGCGGTACACGTCGGCAGGTCGAGTGCACGCCGTAAAGAACTCCGCACGAACCCCCTTGAGGAGCCCAGAAAGCAGCGCCTTCGTACCGATGGGTACCAGGCAATCCGTGGGCGGCGCCATGATGCGTACTTCTTGAATCGCCTTGTAGATCGCCTCCGACTCCTTGTGACCGACCTGCTTGATCCATGTGCGGTTCGTGACACCCGCGCGTTCACAGATTTCCTTTGCAACGCTCGGCGAAACACGGGAGAACTCCTCCTGCAGGAACGATCCGATCTGCGTCCGCTCGGTGCGTTCCACCATTTGGATCAGGGTGCCGAGTTCAATCCCCTTCGGATGCGGCAGAATCTCCTTTGCTTCGGGCGGATGCTCATTCGTACCGCGCTTGAACTCGATTGTCTCATTGGATGGATTGACGAAGGTGATTCGCGCATGCGGATTCGCGATCGCGGTCTGATCGAGATACTCGTCGACGGACTGTCGGCCGCCCTGATATCGCCCCTCCATCTCGATGCTCACCTGAGTGCCGTGTCCGTCCGGGAAGAGTCCGTCGTCTTCCGGATGCTCCGTTTCACTCACCACATCTGCACGGTTCTTCGACGTGTCCATCTTCAGGAGCACCTCGACTGCCGGCTTCTTCTTGCTTGTCTTCGAAATGATGAGCACGGGCTGACCTGTCGTCATCAGCCCATACATGCCCGCCGCCGAAATGCCTATGCCCTGCTGGCCGCGGCTCATCTTGAGACGATGGAACTTCGATCCGTACAACAGACGACCAAAGATGTTCTCGATCTGTTGGCGGACGATGCCCGGACCGTTGTCACGCACCGTGACCTTGAATCGAGTCTCAGACCGCTGGAGAAGCTCCACGCGAATATCAGGGAGGATGTGCGCCTCCTCGCAGGCATCGAGGGCGTTGTCGACAGCCTCCTTCACGGCGGTCATGAGCGCCTTGCGGGGGTTGTCGAAGCCGAGCAAATGGCGGTTCTTGGCAAAGAACTCGCTGACGGAGATCTCGCGCTGCTTCTGCGCCATCTCTTCCGCCGTGGCGCCGCGGCGACCATCAGCAGGTTTGGAGCGGGTCTTTGGAGAGGCATCCATGCCGGCGGCGATAGTAGCCATGCCGAAGCATCGGCAAAAACCCACGCGAAAGTGCAGCCAACTCACAGGGTGCATCCGCTCACAAGACCGAAACTCGCCGCTACCATCTCGCCCCTTCGAACCAATCGAGTGCGATTCGCTGCGGAGTTCACCCCCCCCAAATCGGAAGGATTACCCCCATGGAAACCACCCTCATCATCTTGAAGCCAGACGCGGTTCAGCGCGGACTGATCGGCGCGATCACCTCCCGCTTTGAGCAGAAGGGTCTTCAGGTGGTCGGCATGAAACTCATGCGTATTTCGCAGGAATTGGCGGCGGAGCACTACAAGGATCACGCAGGCAAGCCGTTCTACGCCGGTCTGGTTCGCTTCATGACCAGCGAACCGGTCGTTGTGCTTGCCCTTCGCGGCATGGGAGCGATCGGGGTGTGTCGCAACTTGATGGGCGCGACGTTCGGATCAAAGGCCGCCGCAGGAACGATTCGCGGCGACTTTGGCATTTCCAACTCTTTCAATCTGGTGCACGGTTCAGACAGTCCGGAAGCTGCGGCGCGAGAACTCGGCCTGTTTTTCAAGCAGGGCGAAGTCCTGGATTGCAAGCGTGCGATTGACCAGTGGGTCTACGACCACAGCGGTGGCAAGCCCGAGTGAACGCGGCGGAGGGTTGACCCCCTTCTTCAACGGGGGCCAGAGGCGATGCCAGCGCCCAGTGTGGGCGATCCATGTTGCACACGCAATAACCGCTTTTTTTGAATTTTGCTTGACCTTTGGGGGTGACTTGGGGGCACCGCGGAGACTTTGTGAAAAAAATCACAAAGTCGGCACCTCGCGGTCGATGGCCGCCGTAGAACTGATCACGCGGAAATGTCGTGTGCTGCGTTTGTGTCAGGCAACGTCGTTGGATCATCGCTTGTTCGGATCAGCGCCCAAGCGTGGCGCGCCCCCAAGGAGAGTCACAATGCCAAAGACCATCACACAGTCACGACCCAAGACAAGCCGCGCACGCGCGGTGACGCCAAGCGAGAGTGCCATCGCGGTGCGCCGTTCGGCACCGAGCATCGCTTTTGGCGCGACGCGCCTGCAAGGCAACTTCACTGAGGCGCAGCGCGCAACGGTGGAGAAGCTGATGCTCGAACAGATCGACTTTGTGGACAGTGCGGACTTCCGACGCGCCAATGCGCAGCGCCGAATCATGGAAGATCCATCGCCCGTCCCCTCCCCTGACACAAAGTGGTACCAGCCCCTTCTGAGTGATCGCCTGGGAAGCGGAAGCCTGCAAATGCCCAACGCACCGCGCTCCGTGGTTCTGACCGCAGCGCAGGAGCGGGTCATCTTCGCGCAGCTCAACTTTTCGCGCTTCTGCGCGGCGAAGGTTCAGCGGCGCATGAAGCGCGAAGGGGTGAATGCGCAGTTGGCGCGAGAGCTTCTTGCATGGTTCGACCGAGCCGAAGCGATTCGCACGCAGATCGCCGAAACCAATCTTGCGCTCGTGCTGGCGATGGCCAAGCGTGTTCGTTCGGCCGAACTGGATTTCGGGGACCTCATCAGCGAGGGCAACATGGCGCTGATGCGGTCCGTGGATAAGTTCGATTTCAGCCGCGGCTTCAAGTTTTCCACCTATGCATGTCGCGCGATCCTGAAGGCCTACAGCCGTCTTGGAATCAAGACGCAGAAGCACCGCAAGCACTTCCCTGTTGAATTCGATCCCGAATTGGAACGCGCCGATCACGTTGGCGAAGTCCGCTCGGCACGCGAGTCCGACACGCTTCGGGAAATGACAGACCTTCTTTCGGAAGGTCGCGCGGGCCTGACAGAGATCGAGCGCAGCGTGATCTTCCACCGCTTCGGACTCGACCGACCAATGGAGTCGTCGCAGTTGACCCTCGAGCAAGTAGGCGGCATCTTGGGCGTGACGAAGGAACGCGTACGGCAGATCCAAAACAAGGCGCTGGAAAAACTGCGCTTTGCCTTGGCATCAAACGATCGCCAATTCGATGCAGTTCCGGCCCTTGCCCGCAACTAAGCCCCTCGACAAGTGTCGGAATTCAGGCGCGCGCCGTCTCGCCTCGCGACAACGCGATCGTGACAACGGCTGTCGTCATGAGGTGGAGGACAGCAAACACGATGAGAACCGTGGAATAGTCCGCGAAGGTTGGCTCCGTGCCTCCGAGTGATGCAAGCAAAAGCACAGATAAAACCGTTCCGCTGAGGAAGCCGATATCGCCCGAAGCGCGAAATGCACCCAGTGTGACGGCAGATGCGCCCGACTGGACTGTCAGCGATACGGAACTGGCAAAGAGCCCACTCGCCGATACGCCAACGATCAACATCACAAGCCCGAGCACAGCAGGATTGGCACTCGCCACGGGGAGAAGCGCAAAGGACGCCGCATAGGACAGCCCAGAGATCAGCCGAACGCGTTTCGCTCCAAAGAGATCGCAAAGCCACCCACAAGGTCCAGTACCGAGTGCCATCAAAAGCAGTGGCAGCCCCACCAGTACTCCTCGAACAAGCGGCGAGTAGCCGAGCACCTGCGCAAGGGCAATCGGCAGCGTTCCCGTGAGAAGTCCACCTGTAGCCCGATCCACAAACGCCATCGCGAGCGGCGGCCAGACTCGCTCCGTTGTTGAGCCACTCGCCGTCGATTCATCCGCGGCGCGCACCGGCACACGGGGGAATGAATCCATGCGCCGCCAGCGCCAGGCAAGAATCCCAACAAGTGCACTCAGCGCAGCAGAAACTCCAAAGAGCCACATTGCAGAGCCCACTCCTTGCACTTGTCGCACCACGACGCCACCAAGCACCGCGCCAAGACCAAGACCGATGAGCAGAGGCGATGATGCAATCCCAAGGCCGACGCCGACACGACCAACCGAGCGCCCCCGCACGATGTCGAACAGCGCCGCAAACACCAGCACGTCCGTGACTCCCTCGAGGCATCGGAGAGCGAGCGTCCAACCGATCCCGAGCGGCAGCGCCATGACGGCAAGGAGCACGCCATCGGCGAGTGACGCAGCGATGAGAACAGTCCGCGAACCCCAAGTGCGACGCACCGCCCACAAGAGTGGCACGGCGACGAGCGCACCGAGCAGATTGATACCGTTGAAAATCTGTGCCTCTGGCGCAGAAGCTCCATAGCGATCCACAAGCAGTTCCTTGACAACGGGCGCTGCCATCGTGTCGGGGATAGCGGAGAGCAGGATCAGCAGCAGGAGCAGCGGATGCACAGGTCGAGCCTAGCACTGCACATCTCCGCAGGCACTTACACTGACGGCATGGCCGCTTCCAAGCTGTTCCCATCATGTACGGATGCACTCCGAGGCGTGGTCAGCGATGGCATGCTGATTGCGGTTGGGGGCTTCGGGCTCTGCGGTATCCCTGAGCAACTGATTCTGGCGCTGCGCGAGAGCGGCGCACGCAACTTGACCATCGCCAGCAACAATGCGGGCATCGACGACTGGGGACTTGGCTTGCTGCTGCAAACCAAGCAGATCCGCAAGATGATCTCCAGTTATGTCGGAGAGAATGCAGAGTTTGAACGTCAGTTCATGGCTGGTGAGCTCGAAGTCGAATTCACACCGCAAGGCACACTCGCCGAGCGCCTGCGGGCGGGCGGCGCGGGTATCCCGGCGTTCTTCACCAAGACGGGCGTAGGAACGCTTGTGGCTGAGGGGAAACCGCATGAGGTCTTCGACGGCGAAAGCTTCGTGATGGAACGCGGAATTCGCGCTGACGTTTCACTCGTCAAGGCCTGGCGGGGTGATACGGCGGGCAATCTGGTCTTCAGAAAGACCGCGCGCAACTTCAACCCAATGGTTGCAGCGTGCGGCAAGCTCTGTGTGGCCGAGGTCGAGGAGATCGTGCCCGCAGGAACACTCGATCCTGATCACATCCACACTCCCGCCATCTTTGTAGACCGACTTGTGAAAACGGTGAGTGAAAAACGGATCGAACAGCGGACTGTGCGAAGCACCACATAGAGTCCGATAATGATACAATCTCCTTGTTTCCACGCTGCCGGGAACTGATAGTGCCTGAGCCAGTCAAAAGACTTGCTCACCGTGGCATACATTCTCGGTTCGTTCGTTCATGAACTGGTGAGAAAGATTGTGTGACCAGCTCGCACTTCGCTTCGAGAAGGAAAGCACCTATGAGGACACCGCGGATACTCGTTGCATGCGCCATCGCTGCCATTTTCCAGATGGTCTCCCCCTGTTCGGTCGCCCACGCGCAACTCGGAGCGAACGCTGGCTTTATCGAGGCGTTCCAGCCCGACTTCCTTTCACGCGACATGGTGGTGTTTGCAGATGTGCTCGAACTCGATGAAGCGCAGCAGGCGGTTCTCGAGAGCCTTCTCAACGACTACTCCGACAGCTTCAAACTTGGCACCGAAGGGTTGAAGGACAGAATGAAGGCGATGAAGGATCAGATCCTTGCAGCCGGTGATCAAGGTGCGATGGGTGTCATTCTCGGCCCGATCAACACCTGGACGGCGGAGAAGCAAAAGTTACGCGAGCGATTTGTCGAAAATGTTCAGGCAATCCTGAGCGATGAGCAGGTGGCTCGCTGGCCGAAACTTGAGTGGGCCATGCGGCGTGAAAAGGAGCTGCCGCGCGGCGTCTTGAGCGGAGAGAGTCTTGACCTTGTGACAATCGCTCGTGCCTCGGAGGTGCCGCCCGAAGTGATGAAGGCTTCCGCCAAGGAAATCACCAGCTACGAGAGTGCGATCGATGGTGCGCTCGCCGACCGAGCGCGGCAAATGTCCGAGTCGCAGGAACGGATCAAGGCGGCGCTTGTGAGCAACGACAACAGCGCGGGACTGCGGGAGATTGAATTGATTGTGGCAAAGCGTGTTGCCCTACGAGATCTGCAAGAGAAATACATCCCAATCCTTGCGACCGCATTTGGACCGCAATACGGCCCTCCCTTTCGCGACCGCGCACTTCGGGAGGCGTTTCCAACCGTCTACCGCCCAAGTTCGATGATTCCTTACTTCGCAGCTGCTCGCGAGTTGCCAGGGCTTTCGGCTGACCAGACCACCCAACTCAACGCGCTCGAGGCGGAATACAGCAAGTGGTATGCGCAGTGGCAGAACAATCTCGCCCAGGTGTACCGCACGGAGGAGCCCAAGAAGCAGTCGGAGGAGGCGCGGCGACGCGCCACACAGGGCCAGGCAAACGTTCCCAAGCCAAGCGATCCCTACAGGCCGATGCATGATGAGCGGGACCGCTACGACGACCAGACGCGCGAAACAATTTGCAAGATTGTCGGACCAGATTTATGCGAGCAGTTGCCAGGTGCGGCAAAGATCGCGGCGGCACAGCAAAGACCGATGACGGGCGCATCGAAAACCGGTGCGGAACCCACCCCAAACCTTGCACCGGATGGCGACATGGCTGAACCTCGCGGCGGGAGCCGAGGTGCGGAGAGCCGTGCACTTCCGTCAACGGGATCCCGCAGTTCGAACAAGGACGCACCAAAGTCCGCAGACTGAATTCATGACGCCGCCCGCCGCCGAATTACAACTCTCAGCGAACGGCACCAAGCCGAGCGAAAAGCCAGTCGGAAGCGCCGAGGCGGAAGCAACTCGCATACGCGATCGGTGCAAGGCGCTCGGAATCGAGTGGCTGGAGAAGGCGCCCGAGACAGATGCTGCCGCGATCAATCTCCTGACACCTGAGGTTGCCGTGCGCGTCCGAGCTGTTCCCTTCCGCATTGAAAAGGGGCGCGTTCATGTGGCGATGTTCAATCCACTTGACCTGATGGCGGCGGATGAGATTGCCACGCTCGCACGAATGCCGGTCACACGAATCGGACTTGAGCCGGCGCCCTTTGGCGATCTGATGCGGAAGGCGTATGGCACGACCGCCGCCCGAATCGCGGAGTCGCTCGCCGGCACGGGCGATGCGCCCGCCGAGGAAGGGGTTCACAATGTGGACGCGATCGAAGCGGCTGATGTTCACCGCATGGCGGAGCAGCCGACCCTCATCAATCTGGTCAACCTGCTCATTCTTGAAGCGATTCAGAGCCGAACGAGCGACATCCACATCGAGCCGTTCGAGAACGACATCAAGATCAAGTACCGCATCGATGGCGTTCTGATCGAGCAGCCATCGCCGCCAAAGCACCTGCAGGCAGCGCTGGTAGGTCGCATCAAGATCATGTCGATGATGAACATCGCCGAGCGGTACATCCCGCAGGACGGTCACATCACGCTGCGCTTTGAGGGACGCAAGGTGGACCTTCGTGTTTCGACGGTGCCCACGATCTACGGCGAGAGCATCGTGATGCGAATCCTCGACAAGAGCAACCTGCCGCTCGACCTTCGCGGTCTTGGCATGAGCGATGCGCATGTCGCCACCATGGACCGGCTGATCGATAAACCGCATGGCTTGCTGCTGGTGACTGGTCCCACGGGATCTGGAAAGACCACCACCCTGTATGCGGCGCTCAGCAAGCTGTACGACCCGACGCTGAAGATCATTACGGTGGAGGACCCTGTCGAGTATGAGCTCGCGGGCGTCAACCAGATTCCCGTAAACCCCAAGCGTGGGCTGACGTTCCAGATCGGACTTCGTGCGATCCTCCGCCAAGATCCCGATGTCATCCTTGTCGGCGAGATCCGAGACAACGAGACGGTGGATATTGCCATCCGATCGGCACTCACCGGCCATCTCATTTTGTCCACGCTGCACACGAACGATGCGATCTCAAGTATCGGACGACTGACGGACATGGGCGCGGAGCCTTTTCTTGTCGCGAGCGTGCTTGAGGGGCTTCTCGCACAGCGACTCGGCAGGCGACTTTGCGCCCTCTGCCGAAAGCAAGTGCCGATGACAGAGGATTCGCGCGTGCGTCTGACAGCGACAGAAATCAATGGTTTCGGCGGGAAAGAGTGGATGCCAGGGGGCTGTGATGAGTGCAAAAACAGCGGATTCCGCAGGCGTCTTGGCTTCTTTGAACTGATCCGTATTTCCTCAGCGCTCCGACAAGGCATCGCCAAAGGAGTTCCTCTGGCGGAACTGAAGACGCTACTCGACGACGACTTCATGACCATGCGCGATGACGGCATACGCAAGGCGCAGTCTGGGTTGACCACCATCAATGAAGTACTCCGTGCGACACAGGATGTCGAAGATCTGACCGCATAGTCCTCCCATGCCCTCATTTCGGTACCAAGGCATTGGCTCTACAGGAGCCGGCATCATCGAGGCGCAGGATCGCTCCGAGGCGATGCGCATATTGGAGCTGAAAGGCGTGGTAGCAACCTCACTCGAGGAAGCACGCGAGAATGGTCAGCGCGTCCGAGTCCAAGGTGCCGCCGCAGCACCTATCCGACTCACAGCGCGTGGCAGGCCGACGATCGCCCGTACGGAGTTGGCAACCCTGGTCCGCAATCTTGCGACTGCCTTGGAGGCAGGTCTCCCGCTCCTTCAGTCTCTTCGCACCGTTCGCCGTCAGGCGGTAGGGCGGGCGCTTCCGGTGATCCTTGACTTCATCATTGAGCGCGTCGAGGCTGGTGTCACGCTGCACCAGGCAGCAAAGGAGTACGGGCCACCCTTTGACGACATGACCGTCGGCATGTTCCGAGCCGCAGATGCATCGGGACGAAATGCGGAAGTGCTGCACCAACTCGCGGACTTGCTCGACCGCTCGGTCGAACTCCGCCGAGAACTGGTGGGCGCCACCGTGTATCCGATGATCGTGGCAGGACTCGTGGTGGCGAGTGTGATCGTCCTCGTCACATTCGTTCTTCCGAAACTGATGAAGCCACTCATGAGTCAGCCTGGCGGTGGCGAGCTGCCATGGCCCACCACGGTGCTGCTGAACGTGGCCGACTTCACCGCGTCGTGGTGGTGGCTCATGCTGCTGGCCATCGTTGCAGCACTCCTCGCTTGGCGGGCATGGATCGCCGTGCCTACGAACCGATTGCAGATGGACCTCTTGCTGCTGCGGATTCCGATCCTTGGAACGCTGCTTCGCGATGTTGCCGTGGCGCGATTCACGCGCACGCTCGGGACGCTGGTCTCGGCGGGCATTCCGATCCTTCAGGCACTCCGCGTCGTGCGCGACACGCTTGGCAACGCCGCCATGATGGCCGCGATCGACCAAGTCCTTGAACGCGTGACCACAGGATCATCTCTTGCGGATCCTCTGGAACGGTCCGGACTGTTCCCCCCGCTTCTTGTGCAGATCGTGAACATCGGCGAGAGATCGGGTCGTCTGGAACCGATGCTGCTGCACGCTGCAACTGCGTTTGACCGGCAAGTCAACCAGTCGTTGAAAGTCTTTACCAAAGCCCTGCCACCCGTGTTGCTCATCGTCATGGGCGCCGTTGCTGGCTTCGTACTCAGTGGGATCCTGCTGCCGCTGCTGAAGATGCAGCAAGGTCTCGCTGGCTAAATACCTCATGTTTTTCCCCTTCCTCATCTTGAACCGATTTCACCTGGAGAACCAAGTCATGCGCCCAACTCATCACCCCACAGTTTCGTCCTCGCTGCACACGCAGCAGAACCGTTCGAAGCGGCGTACGAATGACCGCACTCGACGCGGCTTCAGTTTGCTCGAAGTCATCGTGGCCGTCACCATCGTTGCGATCCTTGCTGCCGTTGTTGCACCGAATGTGATCAAGTGGATCGGTGATGCGAAGACGAAGACGGCAAAGGCTGGCGTCAAACAAATCGCAAGTCAAGTGCGCCTGTACATGGTGGCATCTGGCTCGAGTACGCCACCCGATGACCTCATCGTCTTGACGGAGGGCGACAATCCTCAGATGGAGGGGGGAGCCAAGTCGCTCGACGATCCATGGGGCGGGCGTTACACCATCAAGGTGCCAGGCGACAGCGGCGCGGCGTTCGAAATCCTGAGCTATGGAGCCGACAAGCAGCCCGGTGGAGAAGGCGAGAATGCTGATATCTCGAGCGCACAGTGAGCAGATGCGCTGTGCCACATGACCTTCGAAAGAGGGGATGAGACTGATGCGCCGTGCGTTCACTCTGATTGAACTGATCGTCGCCATTTTGGTGATGGTCATCATCGGAGGGATGGTTGTGCCGCGCTTGGCAACCACGACGCGGATGGAGCAGGAGGCTGCAATCGATGCGGTGGAGGAGTTGCTTGCCACATACGCGTTTCGCGAAGCGATGTCAGCTGGTCAGCAGATCGCGCTCTGGCAAGATCCGAAGTCGGGCGACCTTTCACTTCTGGTCAAGGGATCGGCCCTCAGCACAACAGGCGACGTTCTCGAGAAGCAGGACTGGGAGCAGGATCGGATGAGCGACCCCGTGCATCTGCCGACGGCGCTCCGCCTTGTGGATGTTGTCATCGATGGAGAGCCCGTGACCGGGAGTGACTGGATGGCGCCGAGTGTGCCAGGTGGTGGACGCCCCTCGATCGAACTGAGGCTTGAATCTGATCTTGTCGAGGCGACCGTTTTACTTCCCTCATCAGCAATGACGCCCCTGCGGCAGCAGCAAGGCAGGCGCGAGGCGTTCACACGCGAACAGGTTGATTTGGATGGCGGCCTACGAGGAGAACGCTGGTGATGCCGTCCAGCGAGGAGTCCGGTGCAGGTATCCCGCATCGGCGTGGACAGCGTGCGTTTGCACTGATGGAGGTCATCGTGGCCGGGGTGATCTTGGCGATTGGCCTTGGCGCAGCGATCTCCCTCGCGATGCAGTCATTGACTGCGCAGCAGCGCGGCGAGCACGCTGTTCAGGCTGCCGCACTAATGGACGAACTGCTCGGCAGTCTGGTGACACTCGGCCCTGTGGAATGGAACAGGCAGTATCAACCATCCGGCGCATTTTCGTCCTTTGATCCCGGCTACAAGTACGCAGACTTTCAGTACGACATGAAGATCGAGGACGCGCCACAGGGCATGCCGTGCGATGTTCTCCTGATAGTGACGGATCCTCTCGGGCGCGAGTACCGATGTGCGACCCGTGTTGCGCTGCGGCTCGGCGAGGATCCAGATCCAGAGCGCAGTCCGCGCGAGCCGATTGATCGTCAGGGGTATTTTGAGTCCCTTGAGGAGGATGCAAGTGCAGCCAAGTGATCCCCTCTCCTCTACAGGGTTTCGGGCAGAGCGTCGGTGCCGCCATCCATGGGCGAGTTCCCCTGCCCCTCGGCGCCGCGGCTTCACGCTCGTGGAACTCATCATCGCGGGGATCATCGCTGTGATTGTGGTCGGCACGATCGGCGGATCGCTCCAACAGCTTGCGGCTGCGCGAGCGACAGCGCGCATACGTCTCACTGCCCACCTGCGTGCCTACTCGGCTCTCGAGCGGATTCGCCGTGAAGTGCAGGCAGTCATTCGAAGCGACAACCTGATCGATACTCGAGTGGTCATCGAACCGTCGACAGTTCCCGCGCCAATTGAAGGTGGCGAAATGTTTCGGAGCACGCTCCGCGTCTACACGACCAAGATCGCTCCGGTGCGGAACAAGACACTCGAAGGGTCTGGCTTGGAGCACGAGATCCAGTTCCGCGTTGAAGACGATGACGGCGGGTGTGCTCTTTGGATGCGTGATGATCCAGTCCCAGATGAAAACGATGAGGGTGGCGGTACAGCAGATCCGATCATGGACGGTGTGCTGGGCATCTTCGTGGAAGCCTTCGACGGCGAGGACTGGTTCGACACATGGGATTCGGATGTCAGTGGTCTGCCCCATGCTCTTCGAGTCTGGATTTATGCAGGTGGCGATCCGGAAGGTGAGGACCCCTACGAGGACCAAAGGGAACTGCTGACCCTGCGAACGATTGTGCCGATGGATCGAGCTACACCGCCCTATGAACCTCCCGAGCCCGACGAAACAGATGCCAACGCGGATAGCGCCCTTGCTGCCGATCCGTCCGGCGCTGCGGGGGCGAGCGGTGCACTCGGTGCAGGTGGAACGGGCGGTGCGAGCGATCCCACTGCTGGCGTGCCGCTCTCTGGGTCTGGCGGTGCAGCCGGAGGCTCAGGAGGAATCGGGGGACGTGGCGGCCCTGGCGGACGGGGCGGCCCGGGTGGACGCGGCGGGCCAGGAGGCGGGATCCCACGCGGAGGTGCCGGTGGAGTCGGGCGTCAAGGGGGACCCAATTGAATCGCCGGCAGATTGATCACAGTCGCCGAGGTGCAGTGCTCGTCATCGTCATCTGGGCAGTCGCCATCGCGGCGGCACTTGCCGCTGGACTTCAAGTCGTGTCATTCCGTCAGGCGAGCATGGGCAATCAGGTGATCGCGCGACTGCAGGCGCGGTGGTGTGCACGCGCAGGAGTCGAAACGATGATCGCGATCATGGAGTATCACACGGAAAACCCTGATCCCGAGGATGCGCTGGCGCTCATCACCGAACTGCAGGACAACTCCTACGGCGAACTCGAGACGGGAATCTGGGATATTCGCCATACGCTCGCACGGGTCGAGATCGCAGGCCCGCTCGATGAGCACTCCAAAGCAAACATCAATCTGCTGAATCAGGTGCAGCTGATGAATATCCCCGATATGGGCATGGACACTGCGCAGGCAATCGTGGACTGGCGAGACTCGGACACGGAGCCGGGGCTCCTCGGTGCGGAAGCGTCGTTCTACCGTGGTCGGGGAAAGTCCTACGGTCCTCGAAACAAGGACCTTCGCAGCATCGCAGAGGTGGAATTGGTCGCCGGCGTCATGCCCGAATCGTTCCGTGACGAGGATTGGAACCTCAACTGTCGTCTCGATGCGAACGAAGATGATGGTGAGTTCACATGGCCCAATGACAATGAGGACGGCGTGCTCGACGCGGGCTGGAGTGATCTGCTGACGGCATCTTCACGCACATCGCCGCTTGCACTGAGTGGAGAACCTCGACTGAATCTCAAGGCACAGGAGACGGACACTCAGGTCTTGATGGAACGCGTTCCGATGTCAGAGCCGCAAGCGACGGCACTCCTCGCTTATGCAAGGACGCCGAATGCGCGACTCGAGCAGTTGATGGTGGCACCGCTCAGCACGCTTTCGGGTGGGCAAGGGCAACAGGGTGCGCAAGGGGCTCAAAGTGGCACGGGAGCGGGGCGAACGGGTCGGTCAAGCGGAGGTGCGAGTCGGCGCGGAGGATCGGTGCAGCAGCAGTCGCCCAACAACCTTGACCCTGTCACGGTGGGCAATGTGCTGAATGAGTGCACACTTGAGGAGTTCACGCAGCCGAAGCCTGGCAAGATGAATATCAACACCATCTCAGAGGAAATACTTCGCGATGTCTTTGACTTGAATCCGCGACTTGCGAGCGCCATCATCCAGCGGCGTGACGCGAAGTCGATGGGACTGACCAGCCTGGATGCCATCATGGACATCCCTGGAATGACGCCCGAAGTACTCTCCCCCCTGTCCCGAGTGCTGGATGTTCAGAGCTTTGTGTTCACGATCTCTTCCAAGGGTCGCTCCCTTATGGGAGGCGCAGAACATGAAATGGTGGTGACAGTTGATCGTTCCACAGTGCCAGCACAAATCCTGATGTACCGAGAACCTTGACCGAAGACGACTGACCATCGAACTGAACGCATGACACTCAAGCGCCCCAAGACCAAGCAGACGAAGGCCGCAGCGGACCCCGCGCGCGTGGCCATTTTTTCGCCGCGTCAGGTCAAGGGCAGCGTGACGCAGTGCGATGCTCTAGTGGTCGCACTGACGGGCACGAAGATCGAGTGCATCGCTGCGCAGTCGTGGGAAGGTGCATCGTGCCTCGCGGACGCGCACGGGTGGGCAGCGGAGCAACTCGCTGCAAGAACGGTGATGCTGCTCGATGGGGCGGATGTGATTTCGCGGACGATGGCACTGCCACCCGCATCGCCGGATCAGTTGGAGATGGCGCTACGGCTGCAAGTCGAAAATGTCTTGCTCGGCGGCGCGGCACGTTGGCGAACCGGAGCGGCAGTGCTGCCCTCCAACGATCCAGACCGCGAGCGTGTCGCGCTGATGGTCGACTGGCCAGTGGCGAGTGACGGTCCTCCACTTCCAAGTTGCTTTGGCGATGCGCGGGAGGTGCTGTACGCGCCTCCGATCGCTGCGCTTGCAGCTTTGACGCTTGCAACCATCGCACGCGGATCGCACGAATCGATGTGCTTGCTGCTGCAGCGCGAGTCGGGCGGGATCTCGCTTGCGTACTCCAACGGGATCAAGATCGCGCTCCGTACCGCGCTTGAAGACGGAAAGGACTTATCAGCTTGGAAGGAAGCCGTCGTGCGAACCGTCGCCGAAAGCCTCATGATGTTGGAACTGCCCGATGCGGCGCTCGCGCAGACGATGGCTGCGTTGCGTCAAGCGATCGACAAGCAACCGGACGGGCTGCTGCTGCCGTGCGGCGATGGATGGTCTGCAGTCGCAGGTCTTGCGTCAGGGGTGAGCGACCGCAGCGAATGGCAGCAACGCTTCGGCGTTGCGCTCGGATGTGCCGTTGCTCTGACGAGTTCGCTCGCCCGCTTGCTTTCCCTTCGACTCAAGGCTGAGGCGGAGAGTGCGCAGTGGTGGCTTCGCATGCTGCGAACCCTGGAGCGACCAACGGTCGCTGCAAAGCTCGGCGTCGCAGCGCTGCTCGCACTCGGCTTGGTGCCGATGGGCGTGGCACGTGGGCGGCTGGCCTATCTGGAGTGGCAAGTGCCGGACCAAGAGCTTCTCCGTGCACAAATGGACCGGGTGGACAAGGAGCGGGAGATGTACCAAGAGATCGCCCTCAAAGCGACTCCGATGACAAAGTTGCTGGGCGATCTCGCATCATGCACGCCAGAGGGAATTGAGGTGACGGGGATCACGATCGATCAGCAAGGGCAACAGGCCAAGGTAGACATTCAGGCTGAGGCGATTCGGGTCGAAGGTTCAGCAGGAACAAAGGAGCCCTTCCAACTTGTCAACTTGATGCAGCAGTTGCTGCGTGAGTCGAAGGTGTTCGAGAAGATAGAAAAGTCCACGGAGAAGGCAGATGCAAGCGGTGTCGTGTCATTCAATCTGACAATGACGGTGAAAGATCCCGTGCATCTGCCTGCCTACAAGGTGGAGCAGGACTTCGCGGTAAAGAGTTTGCGCGAGCGGCGATATGGCCCGCCGCCCACGGATCCCGCTGCAGCCAGCGGTCCATCTGGTGCGGTGGCGGCGGAAACCGCTGAGATCTCACCCCCCTCGCCTGTCGACGAGCCCTCAGCCGCCGCAACTCCAACAGTCGTGGGATCCGCAGCACCTGCCGCGGCCGCAGATGCCGTGGTGACGGCGGATTCGGCGGCTCGGCGTTCAACCTCAGGATCAGGACGAGCACCAGGCGCCGCGCGCACGCGCGAGCGCTCTGCGGAGTCGTCTCGGCCAGTGATCCCACCGCCGCTGACGGAAGCGCAGATCGGATCCATGACCGAAGTGGAGGCGAAAGAAGCCGTGGGCCGTATCGCGACGGCAAAGAACGCTGCGGGCTTGGATGAGGAGACTCGTGATCGCCTCAAGCGAGAGTTCGATGCTGTCATGCGCAGACTGCGTGAGGTGAGGAAGTGAGTACGGCTGCAGGCAGCAAGCATGTGCTTCTCGCGCAGTACATGGCGCTGAGTCCGCTCATGCGCTACGCGCTCGCCGGAATCTTGGCCCTCGTCCTATGGCTCTTTCTTGAGGACTACTGTTGGGCACCAGCCCGCAAGTGGTCGAATGAATGCACACAGATCGAGGACAACTTGGAGCGCTGCAGCGAGCTCCGGTCGAACCTTTCCGATTATGTAAAGAGCAGTGCGGTGACGTACGGAACGGTCGCGATTCCGACGGACATCCCGACAACTCGCGAGGGAATCTCGAAGAGCGTCGATGAGATTCTTCGGAAGAATGGAGTCGCCAAGTTCGGCTACGAAGAGATTGGTGGTGGGAAAATGCCATCGGGCGCCTTCATAAAGTCCGTTGGGACCAATCGCGTGGAGCGCTGCCGTGGAGAGTTTCAAGTCGAAACGACAGCTGAAGTGCTTACAAAACTCACTCGCGATCTCGAGCAATCAGACTCGATCGATGCCATTGCGAGCATCACGATCCGACGCAACAAGGATGACAAGGCAAAGTTGACCGTGGACCTTGTGGTCGAGGGGTGGGCAAATGCCGGAGGTCCCAAGTGACACCGCAGTACCGCATCGAGTGGACGCGGGCTGGCTGGTCACTCGGCATCAGTGCCGTGTCGGTGGCGACATTGGTTTGGCTGGGTGCCTCGGCGCTCATTCCGATTTTTGCAACGCTGCGCACATCTGGAAGTGCCGACAATCTTGACGAGCCACTCAAGAAGCCGCTGCAAGAGCATGACGAGCTGATGCAGAGGTCGATCGATCGATTTGTCGGCCGAAGCCTTTTTGATCGAGTGCCAACAGACTGGCCACGGCCTGCACCCGTCCAGCGTGCTGCGCCAGTCGTTGCTCGCACGGAACCGCCGCCACCGCCACCGCCACCGCCACCACAGCGGATTTACGGGGGGCCAAAGCCTCTAGCAATCATCGGTGACTCAGTGATCTTCGATGGATCAGCCGAGCCCGTGCGGGTCGGGGCGACCTTTGGGGATGTAAAGGTCCTCCGTGTTGTGCTGCCATACAGCGTGGTGGTCTTGTGGGACCGCGGCGAACACACCGTGCCTCTCTTCGCAAGTGATCCAACCCTCTGGCAAAGTGAAGCACCCACACAGGATGCCTTTCGGTCTCCAACATGGACGGCACCGGCAGATCGCGTGAGTGAGCCGCAATGGGGCGATGGATCCCTGAACAGACCGCGCACTTTCGCCTCACCTGATGCCCGCGCAAGCCTGCCATCGGGCGCAGTTTCCGCCCCAGAAATACCTGAGCCACAACCCGCCGACAACGGATCTTCGCCACAACCGGCGCCCGAAGTGCCTGCGCCCGCCACAGCGCCTCAGGGCATGCCACCGCCCCTGACTCAGATTCAAGTCCAGAGCATGTCGCGCCCCCAGGTCGTTGCCGCGCTTGCACGCACCATGGCCGCGCGGGCGCAACCAAACCTCGACCAAGCGACGCAGCAAAGGCTCCAGCGTGAATTGGAGATGCTCCGTGCCCGCCAAAGCGCACTCCCGCAGATAGATCAGGGTCGAAACCAGCAATGAATTGCCCTCAGTCGCGTTCCAATGGAGACACCATGACTCGTATCCACCAACCTCCTCATGCAACGGCTGATCGGTCGTCGACGCGGTGTCCGCGATCAGAGACTTTTGGTGGATGTCTCTGCATGATCGTTGTCACCGCGCTTGCCTTTATCGGAAGCCAACCTGCTTTCGGGCAGACACCTCGGGGAGTGAGCCCAGCAACCCAGCCGAGCGCACCGCCACAGCCGGTCGATCCACCGCCGCCCGACATCGCGCCACCCCCAGCAGCGATTCCCATTGTCACGCCTGCGCCAACCGTTCCCGCTGGAGTATCTGGTGGAACGCCTAGTCAGCGCACATTGAATGCCCGTACGGCAGTTCCCGCCCCTGCTCTTGCACCCGAGCCAGTTCCAGTTCCAGCAGCGATTCCTGGGCAGCAGCCGCTGGACCCCGCTGCCGATGCAGGGCAGAACCCCGACTCTGACTTGCAGCAGCCCTCGCCCGGCGGCGACACCGCCACACAGTCCGGGATCATCGATCCTTGGGAGCCACCCGCACGACAAGGGCGACGCGATCGGCGTCCCACCGATCCAGAGGAGCGATCGGTGTTCGCGGTGAATGGTCGATCGGTCAAGGATCTCATTCCTCTGATCGTGTCATGGACGGGCAAACCGGTCATCCCAAAGGCTGACACGCTCGAGACCAAGAAGATCACCATCCTCAATGACAGACCCGTGACGCGCGTCGAAGCGCTCGAACTGATCTACCAAGCCCTGCGACTCAACGGCGTCGGGATCGTAGAGACTGACTCCCTCATCATGATCGATGATCTCGCGCAGGTGAACAAACTGCTGCCAAGCGTTGTGCTTGGACCAGAAGTCAATGTGCTCGAGCTTCTGGAAAACGGTCAGTATGTCATCAAGATCTTCCAGCTGAAGCACGCCCGCGCATCATCGGTCGAACAGCTCATCTCCGCATCGAAACCTGACTACGCGCAAATCTCGACCGATGCGAGTTCCAACCAACTCGTTGTGGAGAGCGATGTGGGATACGCCAAGCGGGTCCAAGAAGTGATCCATCTTGTTGATGTGCCGCCATATGAAGACACGATCACTGAGACATTCCGCCTGAAGTTCGCTGATGCGACCGTCATTGCCGACGCCATCAATGTGGTGTTCGTGCCGAACAGCGCAGCGGGTGGCGGCGGTCGTGCCGCCCAGCCGCGACAGGGGAATCGGGCTGGACAGAATCCGCAGCCGATCCAACAGGCAGGAGGAGCGGCGGGTGGCGGTGATGCGCCCATACTGACCACGCAGGTTCTTGCTGCAACCAACTCGATCACCATTCGCACCACCCCAGAGATCATGGAGAACATCCGATCGATGGTCCTTGAGTGGTGGGATGTCGCACCCGACCGAGGTGGCAGCATCTTCAAGTCCTACGATTTGGCTTATACAGATCCACTGAAGGTGAAGGAATTGCTTGATGCGCTGCTCGGATCGGGCGGCGGCACAACACGCACGGGCGGGCAGCGGAACAACGCCCGAAACCTCGCTGTCCCCGGCGGTGGCGGAGGCGGCGACGCTGGTGGCGCGACTGCCGCGACGCAAGGAGTCTTCACGATCGAGGCGTACCCAGACTCCAACAGGCTCGTGGTTGTCTCGAAAGCTCCCGACAACTTCGTATGGCTGGACGCGCTCCTTGCGAAGATCGACACCCCGCTTGAGGCAGGAATGCCAGAGAACATCCCTCTGAAATATGCGAGCGCTGTGGATGTCGCACAACTCATCAATATTCTGCTCGCCGAGAGTGGATCGGGTGGATCTCTTGAGGCACCCGCAGAGGGCTTGAACGCGGACTTCACTTCAACGCAGGGCGGTGATGTCGGAACGACACCCGGGGTGACGGGTACGACCGGCGGTAGTTCGACCAGCACACCGCGCGAGATTGAGTTCCCCTGGCAGGGCGGTGGCGGAGCCCGCGGCGGGAATCAGGACCAGCAGTCAGAAGTCAGCGCACTCATCGGCAAGAGTCGTGTGGTGCCAGTCGCGGAACAGAACTCGCTCCTTGTCTTGGCGCCGCCAGAGATCAAGGGCCAGATCAAGGACTTGATTACGAACCTCGATACGCCGGGGCGCCAAGTCATGATTGCAGCAATTCTTGCTGAAGTGCAACTTGGCGATCAGTTTGCCATGGGAATCCAGTTTGGTCCCGCCGGATCGATTTCGCCCTTGAACCCGAACAACGCAGTGGTCATCGGGGCTACGGGGGAAGGTGAACGGCTGAGCTTCACAGGCGCCAAAGACAACATCTTTCCTTCGGTCTTGAACGTCTCAAACTTCAACTTCGGTGTGAATGCCACCGTCATCCTTCAGGCGTTGCAGCGCGACACATCCGTACGAATTCTTCAGCAGCCGCGCGTGTTCACCACGGAAAACGAAGAGGCTGTCTTCTTCACAGGACAGGATGTCCCCTTCCTGACTGGACAAACGACGGGTGGAGCGACCGGTGGCGGCACCACAAGCAGCTACGACCAGATCTCCGTTGGAATCGGGGTCAATGTGCGACCTCGTGTTACGCAGGATCGAAACGTCGCCATGGAGATCAACATCCTGCTATCCAGCATCAACACCACAAGTTCCCTGAACGTGGGTGGCAGCAACAACCCAGTGATTGACCGAAGGCAGACGCAGACTCGTGTCACTGTCAAGGACAAGCAGACCATCGTGCTCAGCGGGGTTCGACGAGAATCGGAGAACTTTGAAAAGAATGGATTCCCCGTCTTGGGACAGATTCCCATTCTCGACATCTTCTTCAGCAACCAGGATGACCAAAAAACCGTCGCTGAACTGCTCGTCTTCATTACGCCGACGGTGGTCATCAATCCTGATGAGAACGACGGCAACTTCAACGCGGACGATCGAGAGCGGCTCGAGGTCTTCAGCAAGCCACTGAATGCCACAACCGAGGGGCTGGTGGAGCGAAACAGCCTGAATCTGCCTGAGAAAAGCGGCGAGCAGCCTGTTGATCCGATCGCGCCAATCGATCCGGCGAAGGGACCGTAAGCGGTGCACCGCACGGTGGTGCCCGCGCGATGTCGAGCGGTCGGATCTCTCGTGTTCGCATTCATGCCTGCCGTGCTCTTCGCTGCCGCATGCGGCGGTCCCCTTGGCGGCAGCAGGCCGCTTGTCGCAGCGGATGGAGAGGGTCCTCAGCGGACTGATGTTGGCACGAGAGAGCCTGCGCAGCTTGTGCTGGCGCGGCAATCCGCGGTGCGCTTTCGCCTTGTGCCACTGCAGACCTGTCCGAGCAACGGATTCACTCTGCCGATCGTGAGCCCCGACGGTGCGTACGCGGCCGTACAGTCGTTGGGCGCGGCGCGGTGGCAGACTCTGCTCGCCTCCTCGAACGAGCACGGTCTCGATGGTGGTCGTATCACCATGCATGATCTCACGAAGGGAACTTCTGCCGTGGTGCCTGGGGGCGAAGTGCTGCTCGGTCGTTCTGCCGATACACGGGGATGTCTGATCGAGTCACCGCGCCCTGATGGCTCACGCTGGATCGGTCTCGCGCCGTGGGATGGTTCGGAGCCGCAGTGGTTGGTGCAGGACGAGCAGGTGAACGCCTTCGCATCGATCGGGCCGAAGGATCGGCTCGTGTGGTGCCGCCGAGCGCGCGAAGGCAACCAGTTTGATTTGGTGGTTCGGCACGCCGATGGCGAACAGGTGATCCCCGCACCAGAGGACGGCAATTGGCTCGCGCCACAGTTCACGGGCGACGGGCGCTCTCTCGTGGTCTTGCGACTTCGCGATGGAGTCCTGAGCGCATGCTGCTTCGCCGTTGGTGACCGCGCCGCGGATCACCCTGAACGCGTGCTCGACCTGTCCTGGCGCGCGACGGCACCGATGGCGTACCAGACGGTCGTCCCGCAGCGGATGGAACTGCTGGGTGGTGCGCAGTGGGCATTCTTTCATCCGCGCTTTCGCCGTGTTGGGCTGTGGGATGTCCAAAGCGGTCAGTCCAAGCTGTTTGGGACTGGCAGCGCGTCGATTGTCCAACTTGACGCGGAGCGGTTCCTGGTGGCAACCACCGATGGACTCGACATTGATTCTCTCACGATGGGCGATGCTCGCAGTGATGCGTCGCGACTGCTCGATGGTGTCTGGGTTCCGCTCCTGCGCCTTGCAGACGATCGCGCAGTCATCGCTCGCATGCGTGGAACGCAAGTCGACATCGCCCGCCTCGACTTGCTGCCACCAAACTGACAGCAATCGGTTCTGTCAGCGCTTGCGAGGGCTGCCGCCAGCGCCCGGCTTTCCACCTGACTTGCCAGCGGACTTCCCGCCAGGCTTCACGCCGGATTTCTTTGACGAAGTGGGTGGCAACGACTTCTTTGCGGGCGGCTTTGGAGCATGGCGTGGGGCGGGCGGCTTCGGACCCCTGCCACCACTCCCACCCTTGCCATTGTCGTTGTCGTCATCTTCATCGTCACCATCGTCGTCGCCATCATCATCATCGTCGTCATCGTCATCGTCATCGTCATCATCGTCATCGTCATCGTCGTCATCGTCGTCATCGCCATCATCATCATCACCATCAGTATCACCTTCATCCGAACTACTGCGGCGCCCACCACCGACGCGATCCTCATCTTCGTCATCCTCTTCGTCTGTCTCTTCAAGTTCCTCGTTCGGCAGGGACTGCGGCTCAAGGTCATCATCATCGAAGTCATCCTCCTCCTCCTCTTCCGCATCGGGATCGGACTTGGGCTTCGCACCATCCTCGTCTTCACCAAAGCCATCCTCATCACCGAACTCCTCATCTTCAAAGTCATCCTCTTCCTCGAGGTCAAAGTCCTTCTCGTCCTCGTCCTCCTCGTCATATGCCATCAGGTGCGGAAGCACCACCCGCCGAAAGCGATCCTTCGCGGGAAAAGAAACTGGAGAATCCAAAAGAGTTGGGGTCATGATTGGGGCGCGTTGGAAGGACGCCGCGGGAATATCCCCGCCCGACCGCAACATGTCAACTGCCACCTATGGCAGCGAAACGGCGACGGTCGATTGAGGGCCGCCCAGCAGCAGCCATCCATTGAGCGCACTTGCTCGGTCCAACTTTCCCTGAACGAAGTCCACCTGGTATGCAGCCCCAAGGAGTCGTGCACCCTCGCTCCACCCGAGCCGGTGCAGCAAGACCTGCGAGGTTCCGGGAGCGCCCATGCCGCGAGCCACTGCAGCACGCCCGAGTTGCTCCACCGCAAGCAAAGCCGAGGATTGAGCGACGACCCCATCCACCATGCGGTCTCCATGCAGGGCCGAGACTCCCCGCAGAGATCCATCGAGCGCAAACATGGCGACTCCCTCTGCACTCCACGTGATGACGAGATCGCCCGATCGCATCCAACGTCGAATCGATTCTCGTCCTCGCGCCGCTCCCGGCACCGAAAAGCGATCGGTCTGGAGACGTCCCGTGCTCCAATCCGTCGGAACAGTGCGATCCATCGTGTCTGTGGTGATGCATATGGGTCCAAGCACCTGACCCTCACCCGTGGCACGTACGCGGGAAGCGGTCGACTGCCACACGATTCCACTGAGCGGACCGAACGCATCCCACCGCCCAAGACCACGAATGGATCCGAACAGGACGACGCCAGGATTGACCGCACTCACCCATCGGATCTGATCATCCACAAGTTCGCATTCCGCCAACCGCTTGCCGGTCGCTCGGTCATAAAGGAAGACCGATGACTTGGGGGAGTCGAGCGTAGGGACGATGCCAGCGACAACGATCGCTGTCTCGGATGCATCAACCGCCAAAACTTCCGATAGACCTCCATCGCGCGCCCAAAGCAGTGTGCCATTCGACAGACTGATGCTGCCCATCCACCCGTCGTACCGCGTGACGATCAGATCGCTTGTCCCTTGCATCACTCGATGCAGCCCGGCACCCGTCATTGGACGATCGGGAGCCAGAAAGAGTTCAAGGTTCTCGATCGCCCATATCCCGGCACCGTCCCCGTCCACACGACGCAGCGAGCAGATGCCGCGGTCTGGCTGCTCGATGATGACTGCGCCTTTCCCCGAGGGAATCACGAACGTCGCCTCCGAACGCAGTTCGACACGCCAACGCTCGACCAGTGCGGGGCCCTCGACACAAACGAGCGTGCCTTCATCCTGAAGGAACGCCTGCCCATGGAGTGAACTCTGATCATGACCGATACCTGTCGGAACAAGCTTGCCCCGAAGCACGACCGCTTCCGGTGCGGCGCCGTTCGATGCAGTGACCGATGCGGACTCTGGCCGCGGCATCCCGTCGACGGTCCACCGTGCCCATTCCGGAACGTTGCGAAGTTCGGCAGACGCATCCCAATGGCTCGGCATGATGCCGCAACATCGCACGCGGTCAACCGCTTGCGCTCGAGCGAGATGCAGATCTGCGGAAGCGAACACTTCCATCGCACCGCGCAGAGTTGTCAGCAGCGTCTCTTCTTGACCGCACACGATTGCTGCTTCCAAGGCACTCATGCAAGATGCAGCCGCGACAGCGGTGTCGCCCACACCGAGCTGAAGACGTGCCGCCTCAAGCCAAGCACGCGCCGACCCCAGCGTCCCCGACTGCGCAGCGGCCCAGACGATCAGTTCATGGGTCGATCCTTTCGTCGGCATTGGCGTCGTCTCCCGAATCGGACCGCTTCGGCGAATCACCTCGCGCAAACGCGTGATGACCGCCTGCGAACTCGCGACCCTTCGAGTGCCATCTTCGCCATCTGCAACGACCATCGCACTCGACATCTCCGTCGATGTCAGCACTTGCCGCCATGCGGCGACCGCCGCATCGATCCGCCCCGACTGCTCAAGCCAGTCGCCCTGCGCGAGAATCACAAGCGCACGATCCGATGATCCACACGCAGATGCAGCCAACTGTGTGAAGAGAGCGTCCGAACCATCGCGCCCGAGTAGTCCGCTACGCGCCGCATCGATGAGAGCCCGGATGAGTTGCGAACGGCGTTCAGGTTGATCGCCTGCAGCCACTATTGCAGCGGTGGCAGACTGTGTCGCGAGCCGAAGGGCAACAACATCCTTGTTTCGGAGCGCGAACTCCACGAGTCCCAGAAGAACATCCGGATCCGCCGGGCGGCGCACGATGGAGTCCGTCAGGATGCTGCGTGCGCGCGCCGGATCCATCAGGACTTCAATGGACTGATTGCCCACAGCCGTCGCGATGCCGTCACGGATCGTGACGAGCGCCGGTCCGCGCACGGGCAGCGTCAAGAGGCGGGCGCCGTTGGTGCCGTCGATCAGTGCAGTGCCTTCGGCCAGCGGAACGACCAGCGCGGATCGATTATCGGGAAGCCATCCAACCTCGACACGACCACGGATCGGCGACCGAGCGGTGGCCAACAACAGCGCGCCCTCATCACTCTCATCACGGAAGCGCCAAAGCGGTCGGCGGATATCGCTCACAGCGACTGCGGTGACCGAGTCTCCAACCAGAAAGAGTGTGTTTCCTTGGGCATCTGCAAGCACATATCGCACCGTATCGAGAATGGTGCCGCGGCCAATTGGAACGCTATCGATTTCATCACCCGTCGCCGCATCGAGCATGAGAAGCCGCTGACCACCGGGCGCAATCAGAGCGATTCCACGCGAAGTCAGTGTTGGCCCACCCATCTCCCAGGGAGACACGTCGAGCAGCATGTCACGGATGGGAACGGGATCGCGCCGGACCCAACGCACGCGGCCATCCACTCCATCGAGACAAGCGACCGCACCTGCGCCGCTCGAAACGAACACCGTGTTGCCCACAGCGGTGGGCGTTGTGTACGGACGTGCCACCGCGGCGCGGATACCGGGTGCAACACCAACGGGAGTGATCCAACGGATAAGGCCCGAGCGAAGGTCGATACCGATTGCCGATGAGACGGTCTCGAGGCGCGATGTGACCTTGCGCCCCATCAGTACCACCGTATCTCCGGCAACCGTCGGAGCGCCCGAGAGAAATGTGTCATTGAGCCCATACGCGTTCGCGATTCGATCCAGTCCAAACTCCCACAGGCGCTGCCCGCTGGCTAGATCCACGCAGACCAATCGTCCACCACCCGAGCGCTCATTGCCAAGCGCATGACCCGAGAGTGTCAGCACACGATCGCCGACCACGGTCACGACCTGAAGGTCGCCTACCTGCGTGTCACTGCGCGGCGCATTTGCCGCACCAATGAACTGGTACCACCGAGGCTCCATCGAAAATGCGTCATAGGCGCGCAGCACGTACCCCTCATTGACCAGCACCGTGGAACCCACAACCGTGGGCATCGACACAAGCAAGCGCCCACTGGAGAGTGAATCTGGAGCCGGATCGGACTGCATCCCACTTTCCACAGCATCACGCAATCGTGCAGCGATCGAGTTCTCGAGCGGATCACTCCAGAGGCGGACAGCATTGTCCGCAACGGTGCCGAAGGGCCCTGCGATCAGCGGACTGATCGGAGCACCCTCGGTTGGGGGAAAGGCCGCAATGATGGTCGACAACCGATCGCCCGCTGCGCGCCCCGCTGGAGTCCCGATCGACTGAGCCTCGGCCGCCCATTGCATCGCACGTTCACGTTCGCCCAGTCCTGCCGCTGCGAGCGCTCGGAGCGTCATCAGCAGCGTGCGATCGACGGATGCAAGATCCGGATGGTTCGCCACAGATTGCAGGAACGCCTGTGCCTGCGCAAAGCTGGCCGTGTCGACAGCATCCTGTGCGAGCCGTATCGCGGCGGCAAGACCTGCCGGCGTCCAGAGCCGAGTGTCATAGACAGTCCGAACGAGCCCCGCATCCAGTTGGCGCTGTGCATCGCTCGACTGTGCCGCGCGAAAACTCGCCAAGACCCGCTGCTCTGCCAAGAGAAACGACTCGCATCGAGCCCGTGCGTCGCAAAACTGATCTGTCTTTCCGGTGACATGGACTAGGCGCCTTCCAAACTCATCGAGGACGCGCGCAATGAGCCGTGCCGACTCAGCCGGGTTGCCTTCCGCTTGATCCTGCGCCTGTTCGAGCATCTGCTCAGCCGTCGGCGAGTCATCGACGACCACAACCGCGAACTCCTGCGCGTGGAGGGGAGCGCACACGATCATGGCGGCGATCATGCCGAGAATTCGCAGCCAAAAGTGCGCCTGCATCTCCTGTCGCATCACAACATCGTAGGGGGCCAGGCAGCGCGTAGATTGACGGTCATGCGCGCCATTGTCTGTGCCCTGCTTGCCGTGCCCATGGTGGCTGGCTGCACCGCATCTCCGGAAGTGCGTGTGTTGGCACTGGATCGCGTTTCCACAGGGACAAATGCGGATGAGTTCTCGATGCGAATCGAGTTGCGCAATCCCAACACAATTCCACTGGTCCTCGACCGCTGGAACTACTCCGTATCGACCCCGGCAGGATCGTGGAGCACAGAGTGGATCGCTACGCGCACGCTGCCGGCGCGTTCTATCACGCTGGAACGCCTGCCAGTCGTCATTCCACATCCAGCAGCGGCAACTCAGCCTGCCGGCTCCAACACCCCATCGGCAACGGATGCGATTCCGTTGTCATGGCGTGCGAACGGATCACTGAGCTACTTGTTGCCAGGGCAACTCGCAGAGACGCTCTTTGATCTCGGGATCAGCCGACCGGACGTCGGTTTTTCTGGCTCCGGGACTTCTTCGGCGCCTGGGCCAGAGGCTCCGGCAGTCGACCGACGGTGAGATCGCTCTGCGCCGAAGCGCTCCCTCGCATGGCGACTGCCAACGCGTCCGCCATGAGACGTGCGTGAACCCCAAGCCTTCTCGGATCATCAGCGGGCAGTGTGTCATTTGTGACTCGCGCGTAGGAGCCATCCGCACGCAGTTCCCAAGACTGCGCGACATCCTGCAGCGAGTAATCGAGCACGGTCCAGAGCGTGCGCCGATGCTCTGGGCGCTCGATGGGAGCGGAGGCCTCTACGCGAGTCTGCAGGTTGCGGTACATCCAATCGGCGCTGCCGATGAAGAAGTCTCCGTCGAGCGGATTGTCCTTGCCCGCACTGAACCAGAAAACACGGCTGTGCTCAAGAAACCGTCCGAGAATAGACCGAACGCGAATACGTTCCGACACGCCAGGCACCCCCGGACGGAGGCAGCAGAATCCGCGGACGATCAGATCGACCGAAACGCCCGCCTGACTGGCGCGGTACAGCGCATCCATGACGCCTCGATCCTCCAACTGATTCATCTTGGCAATGATGCGGGCCGGCTTTCCAGCACGCGCAAACTCGATCTCACGCTCGATGAGTTCAAGGTAGCGCCGCTTCATGTTGATCGGCGCAATGAGCAACTTGTGAAAGGTCGTTTGCCGCGAACGCCCAGTCATGTAGTTGAAGAGATCGACGAGATCTTCCGTGATGAGCGGATCGGTCGTGAGGAGTCCGATGTCCTCGTAGAGCCGCGCAGTACGCGAGTTGTAGTTGCCCGTTCCAACATGGCCATAACAGCGAATGCCGTCCGTTTCTTGGCGCACCACCAACGCGGTCTTGGTGTGCGTTTTGAGACCGATGACGCCGTAGGCGACATGGACGCCCGCATCCTCAAGTTTCCGCGCCCACTCGATGTTGCGCGCCTCATCAAAGCGAGCACGTAGCTCTACAAGAACAGCAACCTGCTTGCCGCTTTCTGCCGCACGGATAAGGCTCGCAATAAATGGACTGTCACCGCTCGTTCGATAGAGCGACTGCTTGATGCATAACACCTTCGGATCCTCGGCGGCCGCCGCGATAAACCGTTCCACACTGAGTTCGAAGCTCTGATAGGGGTGATGGACCAGAATGTCGCCGCGACGGATCTCCGAAAAGATGCTCGCACCACCCTCGGTAGGCAGTTCAACTGGCGGAAGCGGAACCCACCGTGGGTAGTGCAATTCTGCGCGATCAAGATCGGCGATTGAATCGAGGATGCCGTAATCGATCAGACCCGCCACCTCGTAGATGTCCTCGGCGCCGAGATTCAATTCCTCCATCAGGAATCGAACGATGCGTGGGCTCGCACCTTTCGTGACTTCCAGCCGCACGACACGGGCAAACTTCCGCTCCTTCAGCTTTTGCTCGACTGAAACGAGCAGATCATCTGCCAGATCTCGTTCTGGCTCGATCTCTGCGTCGCGTGTGATGCGGAAGGGAAGCACCTGAAGGATCTCCATCCCAGGAAAGAGCTCTTCGAGGTGATGCTCGATGATCTCCTGCACGGCGATAAATCGGCCGCCCGCCCGCAGTTCAAAGAGCCGCGACGGCGACTCAGGGATTTTTACGCGCGCAAACAGGGTCTCAGGCTCTCCAGGCCGTCGTACGACGAGCCCAAGCGAAACGCTCATATTGGAAATGAACGGGAATCGATGCCCGGGATCCACGGCGAGTGGTGTGAGAATCGGGAAGACATTGCGGCGGAACCATGACTGCGTTTCCGCACGCTCCGCTTCGGTCAGATCTGCCCAGCCGACAACATGGATTCCCAACTTTCGGAGCGCTGGCAGGAGAGTGTCTCGGTAGATCTTTGCCTGCAGGCAGTCAAGTTCCAGAACGCGTGTCCGTACTGCGAGCATGAGTTGTGCCGGACTGACGCCACCAAGCACACCCGTGGAAACCCCCTCTTCCATGTCGTGCCGCAGTGCGCCCACACGCTTCATGTAGAACTCATCGAGATTGCGCGAGTAGATCGCGAGGAATCGCACGCGCTCAAGCAACGGCACCTTTGGATCGTCGCACATCTCAAGCACGCGCGCGTTGAACTCCACCCACGAGCGGTCACGGTTGATGAACCGCGCAGGATCGACGGTTGAGCCCCCTGCCCCACCGTCGACCGCAGGTTCACGATCGGGTGCGCGACTCATCGGCAGGTTGCCTCCATCAAACCCGGAATGAATCGCGCAGCGCAGCCGGGCGCCTCCGTCACGCGAACCGCTTGGACACGGACACCTTCAGGTAATTGGCGAGCGACCTCCTGTGCCACATGGCGCGCGACCGCTTCCGCGCTGGGGTTCACACGATCGAAGGGTGGCGTTGCATTCAGGTTGGCGGATCGAAACGGCTGGAGAACTTCATCGAGCATCCGCTCGAGTTGATGAAAATCGAAGGCCAGTTCATCTGCGTCCAGCTGTCCAGCGGCCACGGTCAGATCCACCTGCCAATCGTGCCCATGCAGCACCTCACGCTCACCGCGCAGGAGCAGCGCGTGCGCCGCCGAGAAGATCCGCCGAACTTCGAGTTCAAACATCAATCCGAGTATAGAGAGCGAAGGTGAAAAGTCCGCCCGCCCGAGAATCACTCGCAAACCTCTGCCCCGCTAGATTGAACCGAATGAAGGAAGCCCCCCTCATGCTCTCCGTATCCGGCGCACGCGGCATTGTGGGCGAGTCGATGACGGAGGATGTTGCGCGGCGATTCGCCCGAGCATTCGCGGAACATGTACGCGCCGGCTCGCACCGTACGGCAGGCGCTCCGTTGCCACGGATGGTGCTCGGGAATGATGGGCGGGGCTCGGGCAGCGCACTTGCAGTCGCCGCAGCCGATGGTCTGCAGGAATGTGGTTTCGATGTGATCGACATTGGTACGGTGGCCACGCCGACGGTCGGACTGATGATCGGTCAACTGCAGGCGGTGGGCGGGATCGCTGTGACGGCGAGCCACAATCCCGTGCAGTGGAACGGGCTCAAGACGCTGAATGCCGATGGCCTCGCACTGCCCGCAGCAGAGGCGGCGAAGGTCATCGCCGCATTCCGTGCGAATGTGCCACAAACGGCAGCCCCGCAGCGCGGCCTCCGTTCACTGCACAGCAACGCGGATGAGACACATGTCGAGCGCGTCCTGTCACTCGTGGATGTCGACCGAATCCGTGCGGCGCAATTCCGTGTCGTGCTCGACAGCGTGAATGGCGGCGGTGCCCGGTCCGGCGGGCTCCTGCTGCGCCAACTTGGCTGTGATCTCCTGCACCTGAATGCAGAACGAACGGGGTCATTCGCACATACTCCAGAGCCGATTGCGGAGAACCTCGGCGACCTCTGCGATGCCGTTCATCGTGATGGCCGCGCTGTGGTTGGATTTGCACAGGATCCCGATGCAGACAGACTGGCCATGGTGGATGGGGCTGGTCGATACATCGGCGAGGAGTACACGCTGGTGCTCTGCGCTTTGCGCATGCTGCAGCGACATGGGCAAGGCGCGCTTGCCACCAACCTTTCGACAAGTCGAATGATCGACGATGTCGCCGCGCGCTTTCCGAATTCCCGCGTGTGGCGCACCGCCGTTGGCGAGGCGAATGTGGTCGGCGGGCTTCGAGCCCACGATGGCATCATCGGCGGCGAGGGAAATGGTGGGCTGATCTGGCCGCGCGTCTGCTGGGTTCGGGACTCGCTTTCGGCCATGGCGCTCACGCTGGAACTGTTGGCGCACGAGAGAACATCGATCGGGAAGATCGTGGAGGGATTGCCGAAGTACGCGATGATCAAGCGAAAGATGGATCTTGCCGCTGTGGGTGGCCAGACTGCGGTGGCTTCTGCGCTTGACCGAGTCCGTGCGCACTTCGGGGCGCGCGCCGATGCGCGCATCGACGATGCAGATGGTGTTCGTATCGACCTCCCGGCCGGCTGGGTTCACCTCCGTGCATCCAACACGGAGCCCATCATCCGTCTCATCGCCGAGGCCGCCTCTGCGAGCGGTGCGGAGGGACTCGCTCAGGAGTGTGCGACCGTCGCTGGACTTTCTGCAGGAGGCTGATGGAGCGGCGCGAGCCCTGTCGTAGTATCGAACGGATGATTCCATCCGGCGCATTCACCGCCATCGTCACTCCCTTCAGCGCCGATGGCACGCAGGTCGATCTTGCGCGACTCGAACAACAGGTGAAGTTCCAAGCAGAGGGCGGAGTCAGGGGCATCGTGCCTTGCGGCACCACGGGTGAGGCACCGACACTGTCCGAGGCGGAGCACGAGTCGGTGGTGGAGTGCGCGGTGTGCATTGGCAAGCCCCTTGGCCTGCAGGTCGTGGCCGGTGCAGGCAGCAATTCCACTGCGCACGCCATTCATCTACACCGTCTTGCGCATCAACTTGGCGCAGATGCTTCGCTGCAAGTCGCGCCCTACTACAACAAGCCATCGCAAGAGGGTCTGTTCCGACACTTCATGGCCATTGCGGACAGTTGTCCACTGCCGATCATGCTTTACAACATCCCCGGACGAGCGGCAGTGACGATCGCCCCTGAGACGGTGGCACGCTTGAGTGCGCATCCGAACATCGTGGCTATCAAGGAGGCAACAGGATCGATGGACTCAGCCAGCGACATCCGCCGGCGTTGCGGCATTGCAATTCTCTCGGGTGATGATTCGCTGACCACATCATTTGCAGCGGTCGGTGCGGAGGGGGTCGTCAGCGTGGTTTCCAATCTTGTGCCCTCTCGAGTGGCCGCATTGTGCGACGCGATCGCAGCCGGCTCGCTGCACGAGATGCGGCGCCTGCATGATGCGTTGTATCCGCTTGCGCGAGGGCTGCTCTCCCTCGATGTGAACCCCGTTCCATTGAAGGCTGCGCTGCAACTGCTTGGGCGCGACAGTGGCGTGGTTCGTCTTCCTCTTGCCCCTGCATCCGATGCTGTGCGCGGTGAAATCATGCGGCTTTTGAACGCGGCAGATCTGCACGCCAGCGGCGCCAAACCACCCCGCACGACGGCATCCGAGGTGGCCACATGAATGGCTCGGACCGCGTTCCACAAAATCCAACTGAACGACTGCTCGACTGGCCTGAGCTGCCCTTTCGCATTGCAGTACTCGTGTACCTGTTCGATGCGAACGGTCGTCTGTTGATGCTGCATCGGCGCAAGCCACCGAATGTCGGACGTTTCTCTGCCATCGGCGGGAAGATCGAGGTACAGCGCGGCGAATCACCGCACGAGTGCGCTCGGCGCGAGACATTCGAAGAGGCGGGGCTTCTGTTGCAGCCCGAGGATCTTCGCCTGATGGGCATCATCTCCGAGCGCGCCTATCTCGGCGAGCATCACTGGCTGATCTTCCTCTTCGAATCCACACGCGCCATCGACCATCAGTCGGTCACGCGCATGTCCTTTGATGAGGGGGAACTCCGCTGGGTTCCCGAAGCGGAGGTCGCCGATCTTCCGATTCCCGACGCAGACAAGCTCGTGATGTGGCCGAATGTGCAGCGCCACCGAGGCGGATTTTTCATGGCTGAGATCGACTGTTCCGTGGAACCCACCGCACATCGCATCGTCGAGAGCGCTCCGCCTCGCACACACTGACAGGGAGCGCTCAGCCCACACACAGTGCGCGCATCTCGGCGACTGCCGCCCGCAGCCCGACAAAAATGGCGCGGCTCACGATGGCGTGACCAATGTGCAGTTCCCAGACTCCACCGCAGCGTGCGACTGGCGCCACGTTTTCAAGGTGGAGCGCGTGTCCCGCGTTGAACCGCATGCCTGCCGCGATGATCTGATCGCCAGTTCGCTGCACATCGCGCAGCGCGGCGCTGGCCCGTACACCGAGCGTTCCCTCCGCATGGAACGCATGCGCGTAGGGACCCGTGTGTACTTCGCAGATCGCGACGCCAAGGCTTGCGGCTGCCGCCACCTGCCGCTCCTCTGCATCAATGAACACGCTGCAACGAATACCTGCACTGTGCAGCGGATCCAGCACCGCCCGAAGACGTTCTCGAAGCCCGTGCACATCAAGTCCACCTTCGGTGGTCACTTCGTTGCGCCCCTCGGGTACGAGCATGACCGTTTGAGGGCGCGTGGCAAGAGCGATAGCAACCATGGCAGCGGTAGGCGCCATCTCCAAATTCAGCGGAACAGTCAGCTCCGTGCGGAGGCGTTCAACATCCGCGTCTTGAATGTGACGACGGTCCTCCCGCAGATGCACGGTGATGCCGTCGGCACCACCCGCCACGGCCTCCGCCGCTGCACGCACCGGGTCGGGCTCCCAAGTCCGACGCGCCTGCCGGATGGTGGCGACATGGTCGATGTTGACGCTCAATCTCGGCACGGGGTTATCCTAGAAGCATGGCGACGTTCGAGTCGAAACTTGTAGAACTCAGCTGCCTGCTCGCTGCGCAAGGTGGCAGTGTGCTGCGGCTTGTGACGCTGGCGGTCGAGGCATACTTCGATCACGATGAGACCAAGGCAGCGCAGGTCATCGCCCTCGACGATGAGATCGATACCGTGGATGTGGCGATCGAACGGCAGTCAATTCCGCTGCTCGCCATGGGACAGACCGATGAGCACGCAATACGCGAGGTCCTCACGCTGGTCAAGGTCAATAACGAACTTGAGCGCATCGCCGACTGTGGCGTCAACATCGCCGAACAGGTGGTCGGCCACTTGAAGCCGGCAGAGTCGATGCCACCCACCTTTCGCGTGATGGCAAACAGCGTCCTTGGGATGCTGCGCGACAGTCACCGTGCGCTGGTGGACGGTGATCCCGAACTCGCTCGTCAAGTGCTGCTCTTTGACGACACCGTGGACCGATTCCGAAACGAGCTGCTATTGCAGGCGCAGGAACAGGTCGCCCTGGGCAGCGTCAGCGTTCACTTCGCATTTCGCATCACCACAGCTGTGCGCAACATGGAACGTATCGCAGATCACTGCACCAATATTTGCGAGCAGACGATCTACCTGCGGACGGGCAAGATCGTGCGGCATCGCCCGGAGGGCTGGTCGGACCCAGCAGTCCCGAAGGCGAAGTAGTCACCACACGGAAAGACCTCATCCCCGTGGCGACAGCGCAGCAACCATCCATCGACGAACGCCGCAGCGCTGCTGCCGATCGCCTTCGTGCATTCGGGCAGCAGCACCTGCTCGCCTTCTGGGATCGCTTGACGGATGCGGCACGCAGCAACTTGCTCGACGAAATCGATGCACTTCCGCTCGAGCTGCTGCAGCAAGCAATTGCTCATCGCAGTTCGGAAGCAAAGTCTGACAGGAAGGGCATCGTGCCGGTTCACCCGATCGTGATGGACCAGTTGGACACGGATCCGTATGTCCGCGCAGGATCCGCCGTGATCGCGGCGAACCGAGTCGCAGCATTCACGGTGGCAGGCGGTCAGGGAACTCGCCTTGGCTCCGACGGACCGAAAGGCACTTTTCCTGCCACACCGATCCTGCGGAAGTCGCTCTTTGAGGTCTTCGCGGAATCCATCGGTGCTGCACGCGAGCGCTGGTCTGCGCGGATTCCGTGGCTCATCATGACGAGTCCGCTGAACCACGCTGAAACAAGTCGCTTCTTTGCTGCGCATGACTGGTTCGGACTTGGTCCGGGGAGCGTTCATCTGTTGGTCCAGGGCACGCTTCCCTCACTCGATCGTGCGGGACGCATCCTGCTTGCGAGCGAGAGTGCGGTCGCGCTCAATCCGGATGGGCATGGTGGGGCGCTTCGCGCACTCGATCAGACTGGATGGCTCGATCGTCTGGCACACGAAGGCATCGACACGCTCTCCTACTTCCAAGTGGATAATCCGCTGTGCAAGCCCATTGATCCGTTGTTCATCGGTCTCCACCATGTGCACCCAGACAGTTCCGCCGAAGTATCGAGCAAGGTGGTCGAGAAGACATCGCCCACCGAGAAGGTCGGCGTGTTCTGCCAGCGGGGCGAATCGCGCTTCGTGATGGAGTACAGCGATATGTCGCGTGAGATGACTGAGGCGCGCGATACCAGTGGCGCGCTGCTGCACCGTGCAGGTTCGATTGCCGTTCATGTGTTTGGCGTGTCGTTCCTCAAGCGGCTGGCGCGTGATGGACATGGGCTGCCCCTCCACCAGGCGTCCAAGAAGGTGCCGTGCATCGATCCACAAACAGGACTCCAGACCGTGCCAACGGAACCGAATGCCATCAAGCTTGAGTCCTTTATTTTCGATACGGTGCCTGCGGCAAAGCGTGCCCTCGTTGCGCAGACCACGCGAGTCGAGGAGTTTGCGCCAATCAAAAACGCAATCGGCGATGATTCACCCGCCACAAGCAACGCACTGCAATCGGAACGTGCCGCGCAGTGGCTTGAGCGCTGCGGCGTGCAGATCGCGCGCGATTCCAAGACAGGCCAATGTCTTGCAGAGATTGAGCTGTCGCCGCGCACCGCGCTCGATGCAGCAACGCTGGCAAAGTGCGCCACACTGCCTGTGTCCATCAGCGCCGGTGAACGCCTCGCGCTCTGAACCTGTGTGAGCACTGTTCTCAGCCGTGGTCGGCGACATCCGCCAGCTGCAGCGCAGGGCGATTGCGCCCGCTCCAAGAATCCACATGCGGCGTACCGATGAGCTGAACACCGAGTCCGCGGCTGAGCCGCCCCGACTGCATAGCTTGCCGCCACCAGACACACGACACTTCCGCAGTTTGCACATCGCCGATCCGAGCGAAGAAACTGACATGATCATGGTCTTTGCCAAAAATGCGAGGCGCAGATGTGATGACAGCACTTCGCACCCAGACCGTTGGCGAAGGAAAACCACGGCCAAACGGACCAAGCTGCTGGACTGCCGCGAAGGACTCCGCAGAAATGTCGCCGCCATCAAGGCAGACATCGGCACGCACCGACGGACCAGCATTGGGCGGCCGGTGTGCAGCGGCGTGGGCGGAGAGTGCCTCACGGAACGCAGCCAACTTTGTTTCCGATAGGGCGAGCCCGGCGGCAGCCGCATGACCACCGAATCGTTCGAGATACTCGGCACACTCTTCGAGCCCACCCAGAATCGAGTACCCATCGATGCTCCGGGCAGAGCCATGCGCCATTCCCTCTGCAGTCTGCATCAGCACCACGGGAACATGCAGTCGCTCGGCGAGCCGCGCACACGCAGTACCCACGATGCCACGCGGCCAGCGCGGATCAGCAAGCACGCATGCCCCACGTGCGGCACCCAGCCCTTCATCCTGCCGCTCCAGCGCCTGCTCGAAGATCTCGCGCTCTTCCGCCTTGCGCTGTTCATTGAGCGCAGCGAAGCGACGTACCCACTGCACCGCTTGTCGTTCATGAGACGTATCGGTCCCATCGGCCATGCGCGGCAGTGCAAGGAGATGCATGCCGTCCATCGCGCTTCCAAGCCGTCCGCAGGCGTTCAGGATCGGTGCGATGCCGAAGGAAATGCGTTCACAGTCCACCTTGTCCTTCGGTCCGATCCCTGCCTGCTCGGCAAGTGCACGCAGCCCGGGAAAACTGCTGCGCGCGATTCGAGCCATGCCGAGCCTGGTGATGATTCGATTCTCGCCAACGAGCGGCACAATGTCTGCCACTGTCCCGAATGCGGCAAGCGCAAGTGTTTCAACGAGAAGTTCACGGAGTTCAGGGGTCACACGATCATTGGCGCACCAAGCGCGGCTGAATGCCAGACCGACTTTCCATGCGACCGCCGCGCCGCAGAGTGTTCCATCGCCTCCGCCAAAGGCTGGGTGCGCGATCGCGTGTGCACTTGGGAGTCGACCATCGCTGCGCGCAGTGTGGTGATCGGTAATGAGTACCTCGAGCCCGAGTTCTCGCGCCACTGCGACCTCGTCAAGCGCGGTAATCCCACAGTCGACAGTCACGATCACCTGCGCACCATCGGCTGCAAGTTGACGAACTGCTTCGACAGACAGTCCATATCCCTCCGTCGCGCGCTCTGGGATGTACACACGCGGCGCCTCGCCGCCCTGCACGTGACGAATCAGATGAACCAAGATCGCCGCTGCACACATGCCGTCTGCGTCGTAGTCACCAAAGATCGCGATGCGCTTTCCGTCGCGGACAGCTGCAGCAAGTCGCCCCCCCACTTCGACCGCACCGAAAAGATCCTCCGGCGGCTTGAGATCATCGAATGTGGGCGCCGTGAATCTGGCGAAAGCATCGGCATCGATTCCTCGCGCGGCGGCAACACGCTGCACAAGCGTGCCAACCATCAGTCGAGTCGACGCCCCCTCGGGCACAATCCACCTCTTCAGCCAGCCTTGCATTCACTGCAGAGTACGCCCTGTCATGCCGGTTCGAGGCGGCGCACAGATCCGCATCGCATCGTCCATGAGTTACCATCGAAGGTGAAGGAGCTTCCGCATGACCGAACGCTATAAGTCAGTCCTACTCTTCGGCGCGCCCGGTGTGGGCAAGGGAACGCAGGGGAAGATCCTTGGCAAGATTCCTGGATTTTTTCACTTGGCATGCGGCGATGTCTTTCGATCGCTTGATATGACGAGCGATCTCGGCAAACAGTTCCTCGCCTACTCATCGCGCGGCGAACTTGTGCCGGATGAGCTGACCATCGAGATGTGGCGGCAGAACATGCATGCGCAGACAGTGCTCAGCCTCTTCAAGCCGAAACAAGATCTGCTGGTGCTCGACGGCATTCCGCGCAATGTGGCGCAGGCAGAGGCGCTCAAGAAGTCCCTCGATGTACTGAAGGTCATCCATCTCTCCTGCGGAGATGAAGAAGCGATGATGCAGCGAATGCGTCGCCGCGCCCTCAAAGAGAATCGGATGGACGACGCCGACGATAAAGTCATTCGCCACCGCTTCGAGGTGTATCACCAAGAAACGTACCCCGTTCTTGACTTCTACTCCCCATCCATCGTGGTGAACATCGATGCGGTTGGCTCACCTGCGCAGGTGTTCATGCGCGTCCTCGATGTCATGGTGCCCGTACAGGACGCACACTTCAATCAGCCCGTTGCGCCAGCGAACTGAACGGACAGGGTGATTCGACGATCTCGCGGATCGGTGCGTCGGCTGTCGCACATCGCGCATCAGGGCGCACCCGGGACATCGAGGTCCACGGGCTCTTCAGGTCCCCGCCTGCGGACTGCGATTGGCTTCGGCGCAAATCGCTCCTCTGCCTGCTGGAGCGCAAGGAGTCGCCGCTCGAGCACCAGACTCCGCGACATGGATGGAAACTGTCCTTCGAACTTATCCAAGTCGGCTGCCGTCGTCAGTTGCATGTCGACATTCAGACGCTGCTCGACAAAGCCACCCTGACCATCCAGTCTCGGCCGCCCTCGTTCATCACGCTCCGGGCGTGCAACGCGGAGTTTCACCGTGTCTCCTGGCAAACGCGACTGGATGAGATCCACCAAGTCATTGGAATTGGCGACTGATTTCCCATCAATCTCCTCAATCCGATCACCGACCTTGAGTACCGCGCTCGCAGGCATGCCAGGAAGCAGCATGATGATCTCGACCCCTGGCCGCTGTGGATCGCCGCTCGGCTGCATGCGGATACCCAGTGCACCGCGTGGAAGAGCGAGCACCTTCTCACGCGCAGCGGCAAGCAGGCGTTCACGCTGCTCGGTGCTCAGTTGTTCGCGGTCCAGTGTCGCAAAGAGTTGTTCGGGTGCAACGGATGCATCCATGAGAGCGCTGCTCGCCTCCCGACGCTCCTGGAATTCGGTGGAGTCGAGCGCGGCGACCGCAGCCCGAACCTTCGCTGAAATCTTCACAGTCGACAGCACTTCCGGCGACCACAGACGAAGCACTTCAGGTGCCGGAGTGACGGGCTGCCCCATGAGATCGCCCCGAAAAATTTGCGGCTTCTGCATGGCAGGATCAACGGGCACTTTTCGCACGTTTCCTTGCATATCGGCAGCGATTCCTCCACGGATGCGCAGCGCATCGGCCTGCTGCATCGGTGGATCGCGCAGGGCATCCTGGCTTGCCCATGCAAGGGCCGTCGAACCCGCCGCCGCGAGCAGCGCTGCGGCAACTCTCCCGCGCGTGCAGTGCCAGACGTGCCGCACACACTCGGGACGCGAGCTGGACGAGACCTGCAAGCTGTGCCGGCCCTTCAGCGAAGCACCAGTATCACTCCACATTTTGAGCCTGCTCCTTGATGCGGTCTATGGCAGTCTTGATGTCCACAACCTGCTGCGCCGTCTCCACGTCTGCAGACTTGCTGGCAATCGTGTTCGCCTCACGGAGAAGTTCTTGAGCAAGGAAGTCAAGCGGTCGCCCCACCGGTTCGCCGTTGGAAGTGTCCAAGAGTCGTTCAAGCTGATCGATGTGCCCACCAAGCCGAACGACTTCCTCCGCGATGTCTGAACGCTCGGCAAAGATCGCCACTTCACGGAGGAGGTCCGATGGTTCGGCAGTCTTGCCAACCTCTTTCAGAATTGCATCCATGCGCTGACGCAAACGCGTCTGATATGCCTCGACGACTTGCGGTGCGCGCGCCTGAATCGACATCGTCCGTGCGCGAAGTGTCTTTGCACACTCAGCCAGATGCGCACGGATCGTTTCACCCTCGCGTGTGCGATTTTCAAGGACCCGCTGACATGCCTCATCGACCAACCGTAACACCGCCGCACGCAGGTGCTCGAGAAACACCTCACCACCATCCTCCACGACCACGCCGGGAAGGGCCAGCAACTGTCCGCGGTCCACCTTGTTCGCCTCTTCGGGACCGAGCAACTGCGTCAGCTGAGCGATATAGCCTTTGAGTGCATCACCATCGATGCGTGCGCCGCGGCGCGCGGCAGAGGTGACGATCCGAAGCGTCACGAGAACGCTGCCGCGGGTGAGCCGTCGCGTGCACGCGGCCTCGATGTCACCCTCGAGCGCGGAGAGTTCGTCCGGAACCCGAAGTGTGCACTTGAAGTGCCGATTGTTGACGGATCGAACCTCGATTTCGACTGGGACGCCGTCCACTTCGCCGCGCGCGACTCCGAAACCGGTCATCGAGCGGATCATCAGCGTGGTCCTGCGTGTGGTTAGGGATTCGCAGCTGGTGTCGGTGCCGCTGGTGCAGGCACTGGCGCTGCTGGATCAGCTGCTGCAGGCGCAGGCGCCGCTGGTGCCACGAGAGGCTGGTCGACCGCTGGGGTTGCGTTCACATCGACTGGCACAGCAGCAGCAGGTGCCACGCTGGGATCCGTGGGGGCAGCGGCAGGCTGCAGGAGATTCGTGCCGGCCTCAGAGACCTGTGCCGCTGGTTCTTCCACGGCTTGTTCCGCCGATGGGTTGTCCATCACATTCAGCGTGATAGCGATCACGAGATACACCGAGAAGGCACCGAGTGTGAGGTACGTCAGGACATCGCCGGTACGACCACCGAATGCCGTATCCGTTGCGCCTCCACCCGCACCACCGAACGCTTGTGCAAGCCCACCACCCTGTGGACGCTGCACCAGAATGACGAGCACCAAGATGACGCTTGACGCGGCGAACAGGAAGGTCAGCAAATTGAACCAGAATCCCATGGATACGTTCCTCGGCCAGACTCAGCTGGCTGCTACTCCGACCATCGCCGCGGTGCACAGGGCAAGAAAGTCATGCGCCTTCAACGAGGCGCCACCAACAAGCCCGCCATCCACGCCGTCCACCGCGAAGATCGACTTCGCAGTCGCCGGCACCAACGATCCGCCGTACACCACGCGGACGTTTGAAGCGAGCCGAGCATCATAGCGTGCCGCAAGCGCAGAACGAATCTTGTGGTGCGCCTCACCCACGTCGGCTGGCTGGGCGGTGATGCCCGTGCCAATCGCCCAAACTGGCTCATAAGCGATCACGACATCATCCATGGCCGCTGCATCGATCGCCGCAAGCGCTGAACACAACTGTGCGGCGATGATGTCATGCGCCTTGCCTGCCTCTCGCTCTTGGTGCGTCTCGCCAACACACAACACGGCACGAAGTCCGCTCCCGAGTGCCATCGAGATTTTGTCCGCAATCAACGCTTCACTCTCGCCGAGCTTGTGGCGGCGCTCCGAGTGACCGACGATCACCCACGATGCGCCCACATCGCGCAGCATCTCCGCACTGATCTCGCCTGTGCGGGCACCGTTCACCTCACTCGACACATCTTGTGCGCCAAGCGCCACCGACGATCCGACAAGCGCCTCTGCAGCAGGGAGCAGATACGGGAATGGTGGAAAGATCACGACATCGGCGGCACACTCCGCGGTGGTGCCCGCTGCGACCGCATGCGCGAGCGATCGCGCGCTTGCGTGATCTGTGTTCATCTTCCAGTTGCCGCCGATGAAAGGACGCCGCATCGTGTGGATGGTACGGGCTCGACGAATCCGTATCCTGCTCCCTCTCACCATGCCAAAGCCACGAAGCGCAGCTGAAATCAGGTCCGCATTCATTGACTTCTTCCGACAGAAGGCAGGCCACACCTTTGCTGCGGGCAGCGCTGTCGTGCCCTTCGACGATCCGACACTGCTCTTCACCAATGCCGGCATGAATCAGTTCAAGGATGTGTTTCTTGGGCGCGGTTCACGCGCGTTTACGCGCGCAGTCAATTCGCAGAAGTGCATCCGCGCGGGTGGCAAGCACAACGACCTCGAAGATGTGGGCAAGGATGTGTATCACCACACATTCTTTGAGATGCTCGGCAACTGGTCCTTCGGCGACTACTTCAAGAAGGAGTCGATCGACTGGGGGTGGGAACTGCTGACGGAGGTCTATGGACTGCCGAAGGACCGCCTGTACGCAACCTATTTCGGCGGCAATCAGGCTGCAGGACTCGCTCCCGATGATGAGGCGCGCGAACTGTGGTGCGCGCATCTGCCCGCGAATCGCGTGTTGCCGGGATCGATGAAGGACAACTTCTGGGAGATGGGAGAGACGGGCCCATGCGGTCCATGCTCGGAGATTCACTTTGATCGAATCGGCGGGCGGGATGCGGCGAAGCTGGTCAATAGCGGCGATCCAGACGTGCTTGAAATCTGGAATCACGTCTTCATCCAATTCAACCGCGAAACTGGCGGAACCCTCAAGCCGCTGCCCGCCAAGCATGTTGACACCGGCATGGGCCTCGAGCGACTGGTGAGCGTGATCCAAGGCAAGCGATCCAACTATGACACGGATCTCTGGAGTCCAATTTTTGACGCGATCACACGCACGACTGGCGCACGCCCCTATGCGGGATCGTTGACCGATCCAACGGACATTGCGTACCGAATCATCGCCGATCACGTGCGCTGCCTGACTGCGGCGGCTTGTGATGGTGCCGGTCCGGGCAGCGATGGCCGCAACTACGTCCTTCGGCGCATTCTCCGCCGCGCTGCGCGACATGGACGACAGACGCTCGGTATGGAACAACCGTTCGTGCATCTGCTCGTCCCGGCGGTCGTGGAAACGCTCGGCGGTGCGTTCCCAGAGATTGCAGCAGGTGCGGCGAAGGCTGCGCAAACGATCCGAGCTGAAGAAGAGCTCTTTGGCAAGACGCTTGGGCGCGGCATTGCGTTGTTTGACGAGTCCGCGGAGCGCGCGCGTCAATCCGCAGGTGGCACCATTTCGGCCGAAGACGCCTTCCGCTTGCACGACACATGGGGGTTCCCTGTCGATCTCACAGAGGTGATGGCGGCCGAGCGAGGACTCCGAGTGGATGTAGCGGGCTATGAGACGCTGATGGAACGCGCCCGTGAGACGAGCCGAGCAGGATCACAGGACGGTGCGCGCATGGAGATGCCCCCCGATGCAATGGCCAAGCTCGCCGCGATGCATGTCCACCCCACCGATGACTCTGCTCGCGATCTCGGCCATCCAATGCGTGCGCGTATCCGCGCGCTTTGGGATGGCAAGCGCTTCTGTGAGGCGCTTGAAACTGGAGACATGGGAGGCATCGTGCTTGATCGCACCTGTTTCTTCGCCGAAAGTGGTGGCCAAGAACCGGACAAGGGCGATATCCGCACATCGGCGCAGGGTGAGAGTGGCAGCGGCACCGCAGGCCACTTCGAGGTCCGTGATGTGCAGCGCTTCGGCGACTTTGTGCTGCATATTGGTCGAGTGGCGCACGGCGCGGTGCACTGCGACAGCGATGCGGAGATCATGCTGCATCATGAACGGCGCGAGCACATCCGGGCAAATCACACCGCCACGCACCTGCTGAATCTTGCGCTTCGTACCGCACTCGGAGAGGACGTCCAGCAGCGTGGATCCCTCGTTGCAGCCGATCGCCTTCGCTTCGATTTCGCATCGCCGCGCGCGTTGACGGCGATCGAGGCGCAGCAGGTGGAAATGCAGGTGAACGCGTCCATCGCAGCGAACCTTCCCGTATCCATCGGTACTTTGCCGCTTGCCCATGCCAAGACGGTGACCGGTGTGCGTGCCGTGTTTGGGGAGCGTTACCCAGATCCTGTCCGCGTCGTCAGCATCGGTGCATCGGTCGCAGATCTTGATCGCACACCAACCGATCCGCGCTGGGGCACACTGTCGATCGAGTTCTGCGGCGGAACGCACCTTAAATCCACAGGCAGTGCCAGTTCCTTCATACTGCTGTCGGAGGGCGCGTCTTCGGCTGGTGTGCGCCGCTGCTTCGGTTTGACGGGCGGCCCTGCACGCGAAGCTGCAGAGACGGCGCGCCAGTTTTCTGCACGGGTGGAAGCCGCGCTTCATCTGGATGGGGAAGCGCTACTCACGGAAGCAGCGGAGATCGTGCGGGCGGAAGCGGCACTCACCATCGGCATGTGCGCCCGTCACGCGATTGCGCCGCGCCTCGAGGCGCTGCGTGAGCGAACAAAGGATGTGCGCCGCAAGATGGAGGGCTCGACACGTGATGAAGCCGTCACGCAGATTCGCTCCCTCACGGAGGCACACGTCGCCGGTGATACACGCCGTCCACTCATTGCCGTGATCCGCGGTGCGGATGCGTCCGCACTGATGGCCGCGCTCGACTCATCGCGCGCACAGTTGCCGGAGACACCCATTCTGCTTCTCAGCCCAGACGCCGAATCCGGCAAAGTGGCCATCGCGGCCACAAGTCCCGCGTGGGCGATCGCCAAGGGGCTGAAAGCAGGCGACTGGGTTCGCACAGCTGCACAAGCCTGCGGCGGATCGGGGGGCGGCAAACCAGATACGGCGCAGGCTGGCGGCAAAGATGTCACCAAGGTGACTGAGGCCGTCGAAGCGGCACGTGCATTCGCAGCGAACCGCTGATGCGACGCCTCACGCGGCGTGCCGGCGCAGACTGAGAGCGCCCCAGGTGATCGCCGCTGCGATCAATGCCACGACGAGCACGGCACCGATCGCACTCAGTTGCGACTGCACGGATCCCCCCCGCCACAGAGGACCCTCCAGCGCAGCGATCGCCCAACGGAACGGGCTGACAGCGCTGGCCGATGCGAGTGCGGGCGGCATAAACACAAGCGGCACGGATCCGCCTCCGAGAAGTGCCAGAATGAGTATCACCGATCGCCCCGCACCCTCACTTCCACCGAGGCTTTGGAACAGCGATGCAACCGCCATCGCCACCATCGTGAACGCGACTGCAATGGCGACCATGGCGGGCACAAGGAGCATGGGTTGAACGGGGCGCACGCCAAATGCGGTGACGGCGAGCACCATCAGCATGACCTGCATCAGCAGCGCCATGCAGAAACAGGCCAACGTCTTGCTGGCGAGCACCGTGTGCATCGAAAGAGGCGCAGCGCACAGGCGCCGAAGCGTGCCGCGATTGCGTTCTGCCGACAGGCTCGTGACAAACGCCATCACGCATCCCGCAAGCCCCCACACGACTCCTTGCGGGAAAGTCACCGCAAAGCTTGATGGTGGTCGCGCAGGATCATCGACCACCGCCCGCTGCGTCAAGCGCACAGGACGGAACGCGCTCAGCCTTGGGAACGCGCCCGCGACATCGCTGCTGATCTGCTTGTCCGAGCGGCGCTGTGCCTTCTCTTCGCGCGCCACTGCGAGCCGCTGCGCCGCGGCAAGGAGATCGAGAATCGCGTTGCGCTCGCCCTCACTCGTGCCCATGTCGGATGCGGGCAACGCGCGCAGCAGTTCCGACTGACGCTGGAGGCGTGCACTATCGCCCACACTCAGCATGAACTGCACAAAGCCAATCTCCATCAGTTTGCCCTGCAGCAATCCGAGTTCTGCTGCACGACTCGGATCGCCAAACACCTCGATCGGCATCGAACCACCCGTCAGCAGCGCTTCTGCCGCCCTGTCGAATTCTTCAGGAACGATGACGACTGCACAGCAGCGCCCGGATCGAACGCGCGCGATCGCCTCCTCACGTCCCGCCACTCGCTCCACCTGCAGTGCGGGGTCAGACTGCAGCGCGGCGATGAATGACTCAGCAAGCGATCCGCTGCCCTCGCCAACAAGCGCGACGGCAATCGGACCGGGTGTGGCCAACCGCCCGAAGACCAGACCGAAGAGCACGGCAATGACCAACGGAAAAATCAACGTGAAAACGAATGCACTTCGGTCACGCAGCAGGAGGCGGAGATCCTTGCAAACGAGGGCTAGCAGCGGTCCAGTCATTCGCGAAGCTCCCGGCCCGTCAGCTTCAAGAGCACGCTCTCCAACCCCCGAGCCACACGGCTGCTGCCTGCGCCATGAATCGCGACCAGTTCGTCCACGGTGCCCTCGGCCTGAATCTTTCCATGATCCATCAACGCAATGCGGTCACTCAACTTCTCCGCCTCCTCCATGTCGTGTGTTGTCAGCAGCACAGCACATCCCGACGCGGCACGGGAGCGAATGATCCCACGCACATGCGCACGCGACTGCGGATCCACGCCCGCCGTTGGCTCATCGAGCACAAGGAGCGGCGGCTCATGTATGAGTGCCACAGCAAGATTGAGTCGACGCTTCATACCCCCTGAATAACCCCCAACGCGCTCATCGGCACGCGTCGCTAGACCAACCATGTCAAGCGCCTCCAGCACCTGACGACGACTTCGGAACGCGCCATAGAGCCGGGCAAACATCGTGACCGTTTCTGTCGCGGTGAGCATGTCGTACAGCGCCAGCTCTTGCGGGGCGAAGCCGATGGCTCCGCGAACCGAAGCGTTCGATGGATCGCCGGCAGCTCCGACCGTGACGCTCCCCGAGTCCGGCCGCATCAGTCCTGTCACGAGTGCGACCGTTGTGGACTTGCCTGCGCCGTTGGGCCCGAGCAGTCCGACCACCTCCCCTGCCGCCACACGAAGCGACACACCGTCGACTGCTCGCACTCTGCCGTAACTCTTGGAGACTTCACGCAGCGTCAGCATCCCCCCATCCTACGGATCACCCCCCCAAAACCCCGCGCTAGCCTGTCGTACATGAGCGATGCCATCACCAGCGTTCTGCAAGAGAATCGCATCTTCGAGCCCAGCGATCACTTTCGCACGCAGATGGGCACCGTGCATGTTCCGAGCATGGATGCGTACCGCGCGGAGCACTCGCGTTCCCTCGAGGATCCCGAGGCGTACTGGAGTGACGTGGCGCGGAGCTTCCATTGGATGCACCCTTGGAAGCGTGTTCTGGAGTGGAACGCACCCGATGCGCGCTGGTTCGTCGGCGGGCAGACCAACGCATGTTTCAACTGCGTCGACCGACAGGTCGAAGCAGGCTTCGGCGATGACGTGGCAATCCTCTGGGAGGGAGAACCCTGCTCGCCAGAACCGGAGGTTCGCCGACTCACCTACCGCGATCTGCAGCGCGAAGTTTCCCGCGCAGCGAATGCGCTCTTGGCGCTCGGCGTACAGCGAGGAGATGTCGTGACGATCTACATGGGCATGGTGCCCGAACTGGCGATCGCCGTGCTTGCCTGTGCCCGTATTGGCGCGCCGCACTCGGTGATTTTTGGCGGGTTCGCACCAAATGCGATCGTCGACCGCGTACTCGATGCGCAGAGCACCATCATCATCACATGCGACGGCGCTTGGCGGAGGGGTCAAGTGGTGCCCTTGAAGGCAAATGTGGACGAAGCGTGTACGCGACTGCCAGAGGTGCGCCATGTGCTGGTGCTCCGTCGCACCGCTCGTGAGGTGGCGATGCATCCGACACGCGATCTGTGGTGGCATGAGTGCGTGAATCAACAGTCAGATCACTGCCCGTGCGCGGCGGTCGACTCGGAACATCCGCTGTTCCTGCTGTACACGAGCGGTTCGACGGGGAAGCCCAAGGGAATCGTGCACACGACGGCTGGCTACATGATCTTTACCGCGCATACGGCACGACTCACCTTCAACCTTGTGCCAGGGCGCGGACAGGTCTACTTCTGCACGGCGGATCTCGGGTGGATCACTGGACACTCTTACATCGTGTATGGACTGCTGCCCAATCGTGTGCCAACGCTGATGTACGAAGGCGCGCCGAACTTTCCGGCGGAGGATCGCTTTTGGGCAATCGTGGAGCGTCACCGCGTCACACACTTTTACACGGCACCGACGGCAATTCGTTCCTTCATGAAGTGGGGCGATACTCATCCGCAGCGACACGATCTTTCGAGTCTGCTCGTCCTCGGCACCGTTGGCGAACCCATCAATCCTGAAGCATGGATGTGGTACCACCGAACCATCGGCTCTTCACGCTGCCCCATTGTGGACACGATGTGGCAGACCGAGACAGGCGGACACATCATCACGCCGCTTCCAGGTGCGACCCCCACGGTGCCAGGTTCCTGCACCCTGCCGATGTTCGGCATCGATGCTGCCATCGTGAATGAACGCGGCGAGGAACTTCCTGCGAACACGGGTGGACTGCTGGTGATTCGAAAGCCATGGCCAGCCATGCTGCGTGGCATCCACGGGGATCGCGCGCGATTCATCGAGACGTACTGGTCGAAGGTGTCGGGGATGTACGTCGCAGGCGACGGAGCGCGGCGCGATGATCGAGGCTACTTCTGGATCATGGGCCGCATCGATGATGTCATCAATGTCAGCGGGCATCGCCTCGGCACCATGGAGGTGGAGAGCGCACTCGTATCGCATCCGGCGGTCGTCGAAGCGGCGGTCGTGGGCATGCCACATGAAATCAAGGGCACGGGAATCGCCGCGTTCGTGACGCTTGGCCCCGACTTCATCGGGAAAGCGAGTCCAACACTGAAGCGAGAACTACAGGAGCATGTCGCACGCGAAATCGGTGCAATCGCGCGCCCAGACATGATTCGCTTCACCACACTCTTGCCCAAGACCCGATCGGGAAAGATCATGCGCCGGCTGCTGCGTGACATTGCTTCGGGTCGCGAGTTACAACAGGACACGACGACGCTGGAGGACTTCTCCGTTCTTGCCAAGCTTCGCGAAAGCGATGAGTAGCACCGCCCGGAATCAGGGCCCTAATCAGGGTTGAAGGCTCCAATCCGCCCGGTCCGCTTGATCGGCCCAGCGGCGCATATCGCGAAGGGCGTTCACCCCCTCTGCCGCCACGGCACCATCGATCGTCCCCACGCATGCCTCGTCGCGGTAGCGCGCACTCAGGTTGCCGAACGATGCGGGAACCTCAGGGTCGTACCTCGCCTGCCACTGCGGCTGGATGAAAGCCGGGCTCTCGAGTCGGAAGTAGCCCTCGGCAATACCACCATCCGCCGTCGCGTTCGTACGACTGGACGCAAAGGCAATCACGCGCGCCGGATTCCGCGCCATCGCGAGGCGCCGGAGGTAAAAGTTTGCGAGGGGATTTCGCTGACCGTTTGGAAGCGTGGCCGGAAGAAAGCCCAGCCGTTCGCTATCACCTCCGACCCACGTCGAATTCATTCCGAAGGAGGGATAGAGACTCGCAAAGTAAAGCATCTGCTCTGGATCACCATTCTCCAACTTCGACCACATGTCTGCCTGCGAACCAACGAAGAGCGAGCGCATGTCACCACCGAGATATGGAGTGAGCCGCCAAGGCCACCGTGCTGCAATGTTGGCGCCGCCGCCATATGTCTGCGTGGGGATCGGCTCACCGTTCCGCTGAAACGCGGGCAAGCCCGGCAGGAATCCGGGAATAAGCACTCCCCCGTTGTCGAGCGCATAGCCCGTCCAGCCTTGCAGCGCGCTTCTCAGCGCAGCAAGTTCCGTCGTCTGCCGTGCTGTGCGCTGCACGACGGTGACTGCAGATGCTGACAGCGCAACAAGAAGAGCAATGACACCAATAACGGCGAGCAGCTCGACCAAAGTGAATGCGCGAGGGCAGCCTTTGCTCGGAATCTGCCGCCCTTGCAAAGGCGCGGCTTTCCCGCACGTCCTTGGCACAGAGACAACAGTCATAGCTTGCTTTTGCACGAATCGGATGCCTATTGTTTGTGGCGAAACTTTGCTGTTCAATAGTAGTCCGCCGAGATGTCCGATGCGTCCGTTTCATCAATCTTCGACCACTGCCGCTCTGCTTGCAGCTCTCTTCTGCACCACTGAGCTTGTCGCAGATTCCATACAGGGCTCATGGGAGACTCCTGCGCTTGACCGCTGGATGTACCCATTCAACGCATCGCCGGGAGCACGACCGACCATTTCGACCTTCGGGTCTGATCCTGCGTCGTCGGATTTCGACAGCCGTGATGGACAGTTCATCGTCGCTTTCGATACCGCGCCCATTGTTCCAAGCGGACAGGGCGAGGAGAACTACACAATCACGAGCGCAGTGCTGACCGTGGAGTTCGCGAATGACCGCATCGCGGTTTACGACCCCACGCCAGATTCGTGGCGGAGCTTTCGCCCGCCGACTGATCCTGCGTTTGTCGCCGATACCGACCCAGGGCAGCCAATTGAGCTCTTCGGGTGCGGATTTCGAAACAGCTTCAGTGCGCTGAACTTTGTGGAAAACTCGCCGTATTCGACCCCTCCAAACCCACTTGCCTCGGGTGTTCGAAACGCATTTGCCTTGAGCTTTGACAGCTCAGGCGCACCCATCGATGTGTCGAACAACCCCCGCCTGAGCTTTGATGCTCTGCAGTTTGCGACTGGGCAGATCAGCGAACTCGCGCCGGGAGATCTGATTCCGCTGCGATCCAAGATGACCTTCAGCGTGTCCGTTGCACAGCCGAAGATTCAGGCATACTTGCGTCAGGGCTTGAACCGTGGTCGCGTGTTTTTTGTCGTCAGCAGCCTGACGTTGGTCCAACAGCAGGGAGGCAACTTCCCCTCCTTCTATGCAAGGGAGAATCCTCTCATTGCAGTGGGTCAGGCTCGCCCCGCCTCGCTCGCACTGACCGTACAAACGGGACCGAGCTGCGCTGCGGCGGACCTCAACTGCGATGGAACAGTGAACGGCACCGATCTCACGATCCTTCTCGCCAATTGGGGTTTGAATGGCAACGGGGATGTGAATGGAGACGGCTCGGTGAACGGAAGCGACCTGACTGTTGTCCTCAGCGCGTGGACGAACTGAGTCTCCTCGATTCAATCGAGGGCCGCAAGACGACAAACACTGATTCAACACTGGACGAGTCACGGCGGCGCCCAGCGTTCGACCGAGTCCGCACGACTGTGCCTTCTGCACAGCGGACTCGGCCGAAGCCGTGACGCGGACCGCGCGCAAAGCAGCGGCCCTGACTAGCCCTCCACCCCGCCTACCCACTTTCCCATCGCACCCATCCCATTGCCTCCGCCCATGATGTCTTGGTTCGAGGCACAGGGATACCTCACGAGTGCTTCGTCAAAGCACGCGAGTGTTTCTCCGCCTCTGACCAGGACTTCACGGTCGGTTCAACATCTCTGACACCAGCTGCGGCACAACGGGCGCTGGGCACTTCCTGTGCGTCTCAGCAAACTGCTTTGCGGCCGATTCCCCTCAGGACAAACTCAAGCAAACAAAGGCAAACAGTCAACCCAACGGAGCCGTTGACTCATTCCGCCCCGCCGGCGCCCACCAACTCACCGGTTTCGGCCTCCGACATGCACAGCGCATTCACGAAGGCCTTTCGCACTTCGCGGACGCGACTGCGAATGCCTTCGAGTGCATCATTGACTTCATCCTCATCCACCTCAAGGACGTCAGAAATCTCGCTCGTTGGCATTCTGTCGATGTAATGCAGTTCCACCACAAGACGCTCAAAACCACTCAAACTATGCGCCAAAAGTGACACAAGTTGTGCTGATTTTTCGAGCATGTGCGGTCTCCTTGCACGCTTGCGCTCTCGGATGCCCCCATGGCATTCCGTCGCCACTACGGCGAACAGAATACCACAAATCTTCACCTTGTCCACTTGCAGCGATAATTCTTTTGCTGTTGGTGTCACCCCACTGCTGGAGCACATCGTCCTTCTGCCAAAGATCGGCGAAGTGCACTGCCAGCCCTGGATCGAACTGCGAGCCCGCACAGCGCAAGACCTCATCCACGGCTTGGCGCGGCGATCGCCGTTTCGCATAGGGACGATCCGAACAGATCGCATCGAACGAGTCTGCGATCGCGATGATTCGAGATGCCAGCGGAATCGCATCTCGCTGCAGGCGATCGGGATAGCCCTGGCCATCCCATCGCTCGTGATGACCGCGAACACCAGGCTGTGCAAAGCGGAGTTCGTCGAATGCGCCGATCAGGCGGGCCCCTGTTTCAGGATGACGGCGCATCAGAGCGAACTCTGCATCCGTCAGTCGCCCCGCCTTGAAGAGAATCTCATCTGGAACGGTCAACTTGCCAAGATCATGGATCATCGCGGTGGTGTGCACGTCCTCGATCTGGCCCTGATCGAGTCCAAGGTGTGCGGCAAGTGATGCGGCGAGAGATGCCACGCGGTGACAGTGCCCTGGACACTCGCCTTCCTTCGCTTCGATAAGGCGAACAAGTATGTCGATGCAGTTCTTCGGCTTCACGGCTTCCCGCTTTCGGCAGTCGAACGCACCTCCTTCAGCGGAGTCCGAAAAAAACACCACGGAGGGTCCGATACACTTGGGCTTCGCATGCACGTTCACCCGTTTTTTGCACTCCGAGCAGCTGCAAATCGAGTTTCACAGGTGGCATGCCCCCCCTATGACGTGGTCGATTTCGCAGGCGCCGTGGCTTGCGCGGCCAATCCGAACAGCTTCATGCGCGTGGTGCGCCCCGAGGTGGACTTCGGACCCGATCAGGATCCGCACTCGCCAAGCGTGTACGCGAGAGGGCTCGACAACCTCCGCGGACTGCTGGAACGCCGCTGCATGGTGCGCGAGCCCAGGGAGAACTTTTATGTCTATCGGCAGGCCGCACAAGGACGGACGCAAAGTGGATTGGTGTGCTGCGTGGATGTGGCGGACTATGTCAGCGGCATCATCGCGCGGCATGAACTGACCCGTCCTGACAAGGAGCAGGATCGTACTGACCACATGATCACGCTTCGCGCCCACTGCGAGCCGGTTTTTCTCACAGTGGCAGGGCTCAATGGATTTGTGGCGCAGCTCTCGCGAGATATGAATCATCGCCCGTTGTTTCACTTCAGTGCGCCGGACAAGGTCATTCATACGCTTTGGGCTGCCACGTCCATCGATGCGTACCGCCAACTGTTTGCTGATGTGCCACGCGTTTTCATTGCGGACGGTCATCACCGAAGTGCAGCGGCAGCACGTGCCTCGGACGCGCTTGCCCATGTGACGGATGACATTGATCGCAACGAAGTCGGGCGTTTCCCCGCGGTGATCTATCCGGCAGAAGAACTCCTCATCTTGCCCTACCACCGCTTGGCACGGCTGGCGAGCGGACAGCGAGCTGAGCAGTTGGAGCGTGCGCTCAACGAAGTTGCGGTCCTCGAGATGGTCGATGAAAGCGAAGGACCGGCACCCCGCGCCAAAGGAGAAGTTTCGGTCTATCTCAACAAGTCTTGGTGGCGCCTGCGGCTGCCGCGCGCACACGGCGAGTCACCCACAGATCTCTTGGATGTTGTCCGACTTTCGCGCACTGTCCTTGCGCCCATTTTGGGGATCACAGACGAACGGACAGATCCCCGCCTGTCGTTCCTCGGCGGGTGCTCCGCGCAGGAACTCGCCGCACACGTGGAGAACGGCAAAGCGGACATCGCATTCGCCATGTACCCGACATCGATCGAGGAATTGCTCGCGGTCGCAGGAGCCGGACTCATCATGCCGCCCAAGTCGACATGGTTCCATCCGAAGATCCGAAGCGGCCTGTTCCTGCACTCATTCTCGCCCGCACTCGATGCAGCGCTAGGATGAACGGCATGAATGAACAGGAGCCAACCGTGTTCGCAACGCCATTGGCGATGGCTTCACGGGTTCTGGTTGTCGATCGTCTTGGCGCACACGCGCTTGAAGGGCTCCGTGCCGCAGGCTGCGATGCCATCCAGAATCCGATGCTGGAAGGCACGACGCTCCCCGATGCGATGCGCGACATCGAGCCCGACATTCTCATCACGCGTGATACTCGCGTGGATGATCGTGTGCTGAGTGCCACGGAACGGCTCGGGCTCGTCATCGGTACGGGACCGACGATCGAGAGCATCGATGTGGAAGCAGCCAGCAACCGCGGCATCTTTGTCGTGCACTGCCCGGGACGCACCGCGTCAGCCGTGGCGGAACTGGCATGGGCCATGATCCTCGCATGCGATCGGGATCTGGCGACCTCGGCACAGCGGGCACGCCTCGGGCATCACAGCGAAGGTGGACGCGAGGCTCCCGGGCTTTTCGGGCGAACGCTCGGCGTGGTCGGTCTCGGTCAAGTTGGGCAGGAAGTCGCACGCCGTGGCATCGCGTTTGGCATGCATGTCGTTGCGTGGAGCCGACACATCACGGAAGCACGGTGTAACGCACTCGGCATCGATTACTGTGCGAATCTCGTGAATCTTGCGAAGCTCTCTGATGTCGTCAGTGTCAGCGTGACGGGCAACGAGGAGTCCGAGGGCCTGCTTGGTGACAAGTTCTTTCAGGCGCTTCGCATGGGATCGACCATCGTCAACACGAGCCTCGGCAGCGTGGTGAGTGAGCGTGCACTGCTCAACGCATGCCGCACCAAGGGCATTCGTGCGGGGCTCGATCTGCATTCCGCCGATGGTCTCTCGCAGCCTGGGTCGCCGGCTGCGGAACTGCTGGCGGAGCCTGGTGTCATCGCAACGCTCGATGCGGGTGCGCACACCGCGCAGGCGCGCGAGTCGATCGATCACGATGTCGTTCGCATCGTGCGCCAGTGGCTCGACCAGGGAACAGTCACCGCGTGCATGAATCGCTCCTCGGCCAGCAGCGCAACGACGCTGATCCATGTGCGCCATCTGAATCGTCCCGGTGTGCTGGTCGGTGTTTTCGATGTGCTCGGACAGGCGGGCATCAATGTGGAAGAGATGGAAAATGTCATTTGCGAAGGCAATCGGGCGGCGATCGCACGCATCCACTTGAATGAGCTGCCGACCGAGCGCACCATCCAACAGATTCGTGAGGCCCCAAACGTACTGGGCGTGCATGTGCAGTCCGTACGGCGCGGCACGCAGGACTGAAGAGCCCCGACGATGGGACGTATCTGGAACTTTTCCGCAGGCCCCGCCGCGATGCCCGAGGGTGTGCTGCGTGAGCTTGGCGCAGACCTGCTTGATCTGGAGGGCACGGGCATCGGTATTTTGGAGCACTCCCACAGGCAGCCGCCTTTTGACCGTGTCCTGGCGGGCGCACTCGACTGCTGCCGGCGCTTGGGCGAAATCCCCGAGACGCATGAGATCCTCTTCGTTCCGGGCGGTGCGACATTGCAGTTCGCACTGATCCCACTGAACCTGCTGCCCGACGGCGGCGTCGCGGACTATCCCGACACAGACATCTGGACGGCGAAGGCGATCGTGGAGGCACGTGATGCTGTGCCAAGTGCGAGGATCGCCGTCCCGTTTGAAGGCAAGCGCTGCGCGTACGACCATGTGCCAAGTGATGCGGAGTGTCCCGCGAGCACGGGCGCCGCGTACATGCACTACTGCTCCAACAACACTGTGCATGGCACGCAGTACCGACACCCCCCCCGCTGTGCCGATGGTGGCGTACTGATCAACGATGCCAGCAGCGAGATCTTTTCTCGACCTGTGGACTGGGCTGCGCATGGCCTGGTGTACGCGTCGGCCCAGAAGAACTTGGGCGTTGCAGGGATGTCGATCATCATCGTGCGCCGCGATCTGCTGCAGCGTGCACCGCGGAAGTTGCCCTCCATGTTCTCCTATGCAGCTCATGCGAAGGCGGGCAGTCGCATCAACACGCCGCCGACCTTCGCCATCCATGCGCTGTGGCGCATGTGTCAGTGGATGCTCCGCGAAGGTGGCGTCGCCGAAATGGAACGCCGCACCCATGCGCGCGCGCGGCTGGTGCAGCATGCGATCGATGCCTCGGATGGGTTCTACACACCGCTCGGGCATGCAGCGTGTCGCTCGCTGATCAATGCATCATTTCGACTGCCGACCGCACAACTCGATGACCGCTTTTGGAGAGATGCTGCACGCGATGGCATCGATGGACTCGCAGGCCACCGTGAAGCAGGTGGCATACGCGCATCGATGTACAACTCCTGCCCCCTCTCGGCCGTCGAGGCCCTTGTCGCGTTCATGCGCGAGTTCAAGCGCACGAACGGCTGATCAGGGCAGCGGGCGAAGCCTGATGTTTCGAAACTCGATGTGTGCGCCCTCGGACTGCAGGGCGATCCAGCCATCGATCACTTCACAGCGTGTTGCGGTGTTCTGCACCACGCCATTCACCGCGAGTTGCAGGTCTTCGTCGACGAGCCGAATGGCATAGTGATTCCACTCCCCGAGAGGTTTCTCGTTGGATGGCTGCGCTTTTTCCGTATGGCGGCCCTTCGTGCGGTCCACGTTGGTACTCATCGGGAATGCATCGATGTTCCAAATGTCTCCGGCACTGCCGCTCTGCAGTTGCGCCTCGATTGACTTCGGCCACACCTTGTCTGGGTGCTGCACGCGCATGAGGACACCTGAGTTTCCAGCACCTTTGGACGGATCAAAGCGCCACTCCAGCTCGAGCTCGAAACTCGTGTACCTGCGTTCAGTGCGCAGATATCCGATGGGCTGACCGGCACACACAAGAACACCATCGCGCACCGTCCAAGTCCCGGGGGGAGCATCGGCAGGGAACACCTTCCAGTTCGCGAGATCTGTGCCGTTGAAGAGATCGATGCGCTGCGGCTCGCTGCGCGAAATGTCAGGCGGTGCTTGGCACGAAAGAAGCACTGCAACAGCCCCACAGACGCAGAGCGCCGCACGTTTGGGCACGGGGTGCAAACTCAGTTCCCGCCAGAGCCACCCGATGGCTTGCGCCTCAGCTCCGTCTCCGCAGCGACCCAGTTGTCGAACTCGGTGCCGCCGTTCTGCAACCAGCTGTGGTAGGCGGCAAGTTGGATCTGTCCAAAGGTTGGTCCGACTGCGCTCGACGACCAAGTCAGCGGGGATGTCTCGACGATGGTCGAGGCACGCGACTTGGGCGACACGTTCCCTGCCGTCGACTTGGTCTTACGCACTTTGGAACGCGTTGGCTTTTTGGTGGTCGACCTCGCCGCAACGGACGTTCGTGTCTTGCTCGCTGGCTTCACGTTCGTGCGCGACTTTGTCTTCGGTGCGCTCCCTGCTCGAGACGACTTCGCGACGGTGCTGCGCTTCTTTGGCATGGACTTGGTGGTTGGCATGTCTTTCTCCTTGGTGGTTCGCACGCGAGCATTCCCAGAACGGCGGCGGTTGGGTCGCTGCGGCATACTGCACATAGGGTAACGATTACACCACCCCAAAGTCGATTGGTAAGCAGGCCTGCATTGCCTCACGTCCCATCGCAAGATTGAAGCGTTCACGAGTCGTTGCCCAGGAATCGCCACCCATCCGAGCCACCGCACGGAGTCGCTGCGGATCCACGGCGCCATCCGAAATCAGCGCATCATCGATCCAAACATGAACGACTTCACCAACCACGATGTTGCCGCCGCCTGCCTGCCCTGCCGCAAGCCGAACGACCTGGAGCGTTCGACACTCAAACACCGCGGGACTCTCCGCCACCGAAGGAGGCGCGACGACCGTGCTTCGGCGCTCATGCAGCCCCGCCAAGGCGAACTCACTCTCACCAAATGGCAGCGCCTCTGCCGCGGTGGCGACGCGTCGCACGATCGGCTCGGTGCAGACGCTGACCGTGAACTCCCCCTGACCACCCTCTGATCGCGACTTCGCATTGCGAAGCGAATCCTTCTCGCCGCCGTCGCGATTGTTTACAGGACAGAAGAGCAGCGACATCGGTCGCGAGCCGATCCCAGTGAAGAAGGAGAATGGCGCGAGATTCGGCCGTCCCTCCAACGACACGGTGCCGACCACGGCGATCGGTCGCGGCACAATCACGCCGATCAGCAGGCGATAGCAGGCGGCAATTGACTCCTGATTGGGCGTGAAGTCCATGTCTGCCACAGTATCGTCGATCCCCCCTTATGCTGCCCTCATGAATCAGGAGTATGAATTCGATCTCACGGTCGTGGGGAGCGGACCGGCAGGACAGGCTGCTGCGATTCAAGCCGCAAAGCTCGGCAAGCGTGTGGCGTTGATCGAACGTCGCGGCGCCATCGGTGGCGTTTCCGTACACCTCGGCACGCTGCCCTCCAAGACCTTTCGCGAGGCGGTGATAAGCCTGCAGCGCGGCACGGTGCGCAAGTCGCTGGAAGCGGCTGGCGCAGATCCGATTCGCTTGACAATGCCAATGCTGATCGACCGAGTCAGCGGTGTTATCCATGACGAGCAGCAGCTCATCCGCGAGGTTCTGAATCGAAACGATGTCAACATCCTTTCAGGCTTTGGCTCCTTCATCGATTCGCACACCCTTGCGATCGACAGTCCTGAAGGCGATCGTCGCATAACGACTGCGTTCACATTGCTTGCCACGGGAACTCGACCCGTCATCCCCGCCTCGTGCCCCGATCATTCAAGTGATGAAAGTCCCATCGTGCTCACGAGCGATCGCATCCTTGCACTCCGCCAGATCCCGCGCACCATGATTGTGGTGGGTGGCGGCGTGATCGGCGTCGAGTACGCGTCATTCTTCGCCTCACTTGGCACCAAGGTGACGCTGATCGAGCGTACGGAACGTCCCATTTCGTTCATGGATACCGAAACCATCGACGAGATGATCCATCACATGCGGCTGCAGGATGTGATCTTTCGCTGCAGCGAGGCGGTTGTCCGTATTGCGTGTATCGACGAGCATCCTCGGCGAGTCGTGGTGGAACTCGAGAGCGGCAAACGCATGACGGCCGATGTGGCCCTCATCTCCGCCGGTCGACAAGGCTGCACGGAGGGGCTGCATCTGGATGCGATTGGCCTTGTGGCAGATTCACGAGGACGCATCTCTGTCAACGAGACCTACCAGACCACAGTGAGCGGCGTATACGCCGCGGGCGATCTGATTGGCTTCCCTGCGCTCGCTGCAACGAGTTCAGCGCAAGGGCGCATCGCCGCCTGCCACATGTTCGGTGCACCGAGTTCGCCGATGGGCAACGACTACCCGCTCGGCATCTACAGCATTCCAGAGATGAGTAGCGCCGGTGCAACGGAGCAAGTACTCACCAAACAGAAGGTTCCGTATGAAATTGGCGTCGCGCGCTACAGCGAGATCGCACGGGGCAAGATCGCCGAGACGGCAGACGGATTTCTGAAACTGATTTTCCACCGCGAAACACGCCAACTGCTCGGCGTCCACATCGTTGGCTCGAATGCCACTGAACTGGTGCATGTCGGGCAGGCCGTGATCCGCCTCAAGGGTGGACTCGACTTCTTCCTCACCAACGTCTTCAACTACCCCACCTACGCCGAGTGCTACAAAGTTGCGGCGTATAACGCTTACAACAATCTGCTCAACAACACCATGGCGTGAGAGCACCGCCATCGCGCCATGACATCGGCACGCCGCTTGGGGGCGCGGCGGAAACGCAGGCGATCACTCCGCGACCGCCGGGGCGGCGAGCGGACGAACCCAGATGTTTCGGAACTGCAACGCGTCGCCGTGATCCTGCAACTTGATCGGTGCAGTCTCCGCATGCGATGCATAGGAAGCGCGCCGCATATGTGCGGTCTCGCCGAGCACCTCGGAGTTCTCCTGAACCAGCACACCGTTCAGCAGCACCGTCATGGACGCGGTGCGCACAATCCCCGCCGCCGTATCAAAGCGTGGTCCACGGAAGATGACGTCATAGGCATTCCACTGCCCCTGCGGGCGGCATGGGTTCACCAGCGGCGGGTGCTGCCCATACATCGAACCCGCCATGCCATCCACGTAGGTGACGTTGCCGGACGAGTTCAGAATCTGCAGCTCGTAGCGAGACATGAAGAAGATGCCACTGTTGCTTCCTTTCTGACCGTCGCACTTCAGTTCAGTGGGAACCATCCACTCGATATGGAACTGGCAGTCGCCAAAAGAATCTCGGGTGGCAATGTCTCCCGTGCGCGGCACGATGGTGAGTACTCCGCCATCCGCCTTCCACCCGATCGGTGACTCTGAACCGGCCTTGACCCATTTGGATGTGTCGCTGCCGCCAAAAAGCACGACGGCATCGCTCGGCGGCGTCATCGCACAGACAGCCCCCGTCTGTACGACGGGCGGCTGTGGGCGCTTCATGTCATGCACATCCCAGCGAAAGGATCGCTGCTGTGACTGCATCCATCCACCGGCAAGCACCGCACACCCGAGCGAGAGCAGCACGGTGAGCGCGGCGCTCCGACGGGACCACGTCAGGTGGGGGAAACACTTGATCATTACTTCGCCCCGCCTGCGCGGAAGTCGAATTGCTGTCCGCCGATCGATGCATCAAGCATCGCACCCGTGCTGCTTCCGATAAAGACCGCGACTCCATTCTGATAGTCGTTTGCTGCGCCGGCACCTGACGTCGCCATCACGGCAGACGCCTGTGCCGCGAACTGGAACGTGCCGTTCTTGAACTGGTTCAGCGCAGACTGATCCTTGAAGAAAATGAATTCATCGAATACCTGCCCGCCGATCTGAGCACCGACCGAACCTTGGTTCATCGAGCAGAAGCCGATGGAACGCCCACCGGAGAAGACCTCGCCATTCCCTGCAGCACCGCCAAAGATGAGCCCCCCCTTCCCAACGGACGGCAGCACCACATACCCAGACGAGCCTGCAAAGAACTTGTCCATGCTCGGATCCCGGAGTTTCAACCGATCGACCGCAGCGCGAACTTCCGTGCTGAGATCCTTCTGCTGCTCCTCGGTCTTTGGACCCGAAGCGCAGCCAATGAGTACGAGAGAGAGCGCAGCGAGAGCGATGATTCGTTTCATTTGGTGTTGTTCCTTCAGTGTTGTGACGTGCGAAGACCCTGAAGGCGGGGATCCTACCCTCTCTCCGGACAATGGTCTTGCTCTTGTGAACTGAGGCAAGTTGGGGTACCACGCCATCCGAGATGGCAGCGCAAGCCAACAAGTTTCTGCATGGATCGACGGGGACACTGACGCTGCTCACCACACTGAACCTGCTCAACTATCTCGATCGCTACCTCCTCGCCGGCATTGTGGCACCGCTTCAGCAGTCGCTCGGCGCTACGCAGACCGAAATCGGATTGCTCACGAGTGCCTTCCTGATCGTCTACATGATCGCTGCGCCTCTGTTTGGACTTGCCGCGCGGCGCGCCAGCAGACCGCACCTCCTCGCCGCTGGCATTTTCATCTGGAGTGCAGCCACGCTCGCCAGCGGATTCGTTCACACGCTGTTGCAGCTGCTCTTGCTCCGTGCGCTCGTAGGTATCGGCGAGGCGGCGTACTCCACGCTCGGCCCTGCCCTGCTCGCCGCGCACTTCAAGCCTGAGCGGCGAGCCTCCGCACTCAGCATCTTTTGCGCGGCCATCCCGATCGGCACGGCACTCAGCTACATCGCATCCGGAATGCTTTCCCAACACTGGGGGTGGCGCTCGGTCTTCATCGCCGGTGGCGTGCCGGGGCTGTTGCTTGCGTTCCTCTGCCTGCGTCTGCGGGAGCCGCTGCCGAACGCGGATGAACAGGCGAGCACGGACCATGTCCCGATTGGAGAGCGCGCGGTGGCGCTGCGAACCGTCTTCGGCAGTGCCGACTTTCGGTCTGCCACGATCGGTCTCACAGCCTTTACCTTTGCATTCGGTGCGCTGGCCGTCTGGATGCCGCACTACCTGACCACCGTCCGCGGCTGGAGCGCCGTCGATGCATCCGCATCGTTCGGCATCATCATCGTGGCGGCAGGACTGCTCGGGACACTCGGCGGTGGTGTAGCGGCACGCGCGCTCGGCGGCGGCTCGCGCGCGTGCCTGCTGCTGTGCAGCCTCTGCATGCTCGCGGCAACCCCGCTCACCGCCGCGGCTCTGTACTGTACGGATACGGTGCTGGTGTTGACGGTCCTGTTTCTCGCGGCGACATTTGCCTTCGCAACGCAGGGCCCCGTGAATGCGTTGGTGGTCAACGCCGTACCTGCAGATCTTCGCGCATTTGCGGTGGGCGCCAATGTGCTGGCAATCCACGCCTTGGGCGATGTTCCAAGCCCCGTGATCGTCGGACGCCTCGCCGATTCATCGTGGGGATGGGAGTGGGCGATGGCACTCATCCCTGCAGCGATGCTGCTCTCGGCCATTGCATGGCTGCCGATCTGGAGGCGCCCATGATCGACACGCCGGCACAGATGCCCTCGCCGCGCCGCGTAGCGCGTGCGGCTCTGATCGGGCTCGGCGTGCTCGCGATCCTGTTCTTCGTCGACCACGAGGTCGCTCTCTTTGGAGCGAGTCTTCCGTGGGAGATTCATGATGTCGCGCTGATTCTGACCGAGTTCGGCGAGGGACAGTGGCTCATTGTGCCATCTGTTCTGCTCTTCGTGTATGGCTGGCGCACGGGACGCGACAATCTTGCGCGGTGGGCATTCCTGCTCGGTGTGACCGTTGCTGCCTCCGGTGGGCTGGCGAATGCGCTGAAGATTCTGTTCGGGCGCTGGCGTCCCGCTGCGTTCATCTCCGGTGATCTCACCGGATTTGAGTGGTTTGAAAAGGGATGGGTGAGGGCGTCCTTTCCAAGTGGACATGCGACGACCGCCGCAGCCGCTTCACTGGTACTTGCGATCTGGTTCCCCAAACTGCGATGGCCGATCCTGATGGTCGGTGTAGCAATCGCGGCAACTCGGATCGTACTGGAGGCGCACTACCTGACCGATGTGATCGCGGGCTGGCTGCTTGGCGCAGGCTGTGTGATGACCGCGCTGTGGATCTGGTGGAAGTTGCATCCACCTTCGGTGCCACGCGCGATGGATGCGGGCTGGCCGCGATCGCCAACCGCAATCGCATGGACGGCAATCGCGGCGGGAACGCTGCTGCGCGTGCTGGTGGGCGTCTGGCTGCCGCTTGGAATCGACGAGGCGTATGAAGTCGGCGCATGTCGTTCTGTCACGCTCTCGGGGTTTGATCACCCGCCACTTGTCTATCTGCTTGTGCGTGCAGGGCTCGCACTGTGTGGAAACGGTCCGGTGGAGGCGATCTGGATTCGTCTTCCCTTCATCCTGCTGTTTGCGTTCACCACATGGATGGCGTGGCGGACGGCGCGCCTGCTGTTTTCACCGCAGGCTGGCGCATGGACCGCAGTGCTGCTGAATCTCTCGGCGCTCTTTGCCGTGGCGCTTGGCGGCTGGGCTCTGCCCGATGGACCGCTGCTCGCGGCACTCATGGTGATGGCATGGGCGCTTGCTCGCGGCGGCGTCCTCGGTGCACTGCAGGTCGTGAATGTCCAACCGTGGAGCCCATGGAAAACTTGGATCGTTGCGGGTGCTGCACTCGGTACAGCGGGGCTCGCGAAGTACCAAGCCGCACTCGCCGGGATTGGCGTGCTGCTGTTCCTGCTGTCCACGCGCGAGGGACGGCAACTCCTGCGCCACCCGGCGCCATGGGTCGGTGCTGCGACTGCGATCGCAGTGACAAGTCCCGTGCTCATCTGGAACGCGACGAATGACTGGGCTTCTTTCCGATTCCAGAGCGCGCGTGCTTCCACAGACGGAGGTTTCCATCCCTTGCGCGTCCTCGAGTCACTTGGTGCGCAGGCAGGGATCATTCTGCCCTGGATCTGGGCACCACTCCTGTTTGAGATGGTGAAGGCGCTGCGGCGCGGCCCACACGAGAGCACTTTGGCACGGTCGACATGGTTCTTTGCGTGCATGACCCTTGTGCCGGTCACCACTTTTCTCCTGATCGCGGCGTGGAGTCCGAAGGGGCTCCCCCACTGGCCTGCGATTGGTTATCTGTTTGCCTTCCCGCTGCTTGGTGTCGCGACAGCACACGAACTTGCGCATGGCAAGCGAGCACTGGTCAGAAACTGGCTGGTGTTTTCGGCGGTCGTCCTTCTTGTGGTCGTGCCGATCGGTGTGACGCAGGCGGCGCACGGATGGATACAGCGCATGATTCCAGCGGCAGCCTCCGTCAAAGACCCGACGCTCGAGGCGCTGCCGTGGAACGCCATCCGCACTTTCGTGGTACGGCGAGCGAGCGAACGCGCGGAGTTTGCGGCGAGTCAGCCGCTGTTCGTGCCGCCCCCCGCGGTGTACACGCTCGGTGCACAGGCGGGCGATGCGGCGACTGATGTTCCCTGCATCGACGAGATGCCAACAGTGCTGCCGCCCACCAACGATGTGCTCACGCAGCCGCCCCTACCCCCCGTCCAGGATGTGCTCGCGCCGCCGCCGCCAGCGCCATCCACGTGGGAGCGCAAGCCGCCGAAGGTGTCGCGTCCGCCCCGATCGCCCGACCCGCAGCCACCGCTGCCCGAGTTGGATGCGGACATCCTCGTGCGCTGCGGAGATGAGGGGGTGGCGCGAGACAGGTTCTTCGCAGCCGCGATCAACTGGCGTGATGCGGGAAAACTGGCCACGGCGCTGCACGGAACAGATATTGATGTCGCGTGCCTGAGCAGCGACGCACGACAGTTCGGATGGCTGTACCGCGACCGCGATCTCGTCGGACGCGATGCGCTGCTCTTCGTGACGAGCGATCAGGTCGATGGAGCGATGCGCGACCTTGCACCGCGCTTCGCATCACTCACGCCGATCGCGGTCATTCGCCTGAATCGTGGCAGCAGCATCGCGCAGACACTCACGGTCCTGTGCGCGATCGACTACAGCGGGAACGACAGCTAGAGGTTCGCGACTGCCCAACCGGAGCGAGGTGCGCGCCGCAGCATGCGGCTCGCGACAGGACTGTTCGTGAACGCACATGATTCTGGGCTGAATTGCAGGTCCTTGCCGGGATCGAGCGCACTGACCGCCCCGATGGAGAGGCTCTCACAGAGTAGCCCTCCCTTCTCGAAGCGCGAGACACATGCATCCTTTTTCCCCGCAAGACATGCATCGATCCAGTCATGCCAGTGATTCGATGCGCCGACATCCTCCGTGGGCAGATTCACTGGCTTGCCACCGACGAACACACGCGACCAGGCAAACTCGATCGGGAACCACAGCACGCCCTTGTCGCCGACGGCGATCACACCGCCATCACCTTTCACGACTTCCTCCCCAGTCTTTCCGCCTTCCCAACCCTCGGGCAGACCAAGTGCACGGAAATCGGGGAGCCGTCCACCATCAAACCAGTGCAACGTCAGCCCATTCGGTCCCGTCTTGGGTCCGGCCGCATACTTCATGATGACCGTCTCGCGCTCCGGGTACTGATCGCTCGTCGCCTTCTCTGGATCGCAGCGCACCGAGAGGGGCATCCCCAGTTCCAACTCATAGAACGGCACATCAAGTATGTGACAGCCCATGTCACCAAAGGCACCCGTTCCCCAGTCGATCGTGCCGCGCCAGTTGAATGGCGTGTAGCCATCCTTGTAGGGACGCTCGGGCGCAACACCGAGAAACAGATCCCACGACAACCACGCGGGGATCGGATCACTGCCCGCCGGACGGGCGCCACCCTGTGGCCACCATCCTGCCGGGCGATTTGTCCACGCATAGAGATCACTCACGCGACCGACGGCGCCCTCGCGCAGCAGCTTTGCGCCGTATCGCCTCCACTTCGTCGCGATCCGCTGCGTTCCCATCTGCGTCACAATGTTTGGCTTCGACGCCGCCACCTCGGCAAGTCGGCGATTCTCCCACGCGCCATGCGCGAGCGGCTTCTGACAGTACACATGCTTGCCCAAGTTCATCGCGGCCATCGAGATAGCCGCGTGCATGTGGTCGGGCGTGCTCACGACAACTGCATCAAAGCTCTTCTCCATGGATGCGAACAATTCCCGCCAATCGGCGAATGCCTTCGTCTGTGGGAACTGTGGCGGCACTGGCTTGCCCTCCTTGTCCTTCGTACCGAGTTGCCACGCATCGAGCGCACGGCGATCGACATCGCACAGCGCCACAATCTCCACCATCGGATGCGAGGCGACCGCACGGAGGTCGTCATTGCCCATCCCACCACAGCCGATCTTGGCCACGCGCAATTTGCTGTTGCTTTGTGGACGCTGCCGGGAGAGTCGCGTCACGGCCTTGAATGAGATCGGCGCCGCGAGCGAAGCGAGAACGAAATCACGTCGGGAAATGGCCATGCATGGATTAGACACGAAAGTCAGCCCCGATGCGAGAGGTACACCTGCGATTACACTCCAGCCGTGGGCATGCGGGCGGCGGGCAGTCAGCCGCAATCCTGCCCCGCAGCATGAGCGCCATAGATTCCCCAGTATCGCCCACGGATGGGCACGCAAGTGCGACCGCGAAGTTGAAGGCCGGCGTTGTGCTTGCCGCCATTGGCATCGTCTTTGGGGACATTGGCACGAGTCCCCTGTACGCCCTGCGGGCCGGCTTTTTGGTGCCAGGCCAGGAGTCGGTGAGCGCCGATGCGGTGTCACTGCCGTTGGTCTACGGACTGATCAGCATCTTCTTTTGGACGCTCATGCTCGTCATCAGCGTCAAATATCTGCTGTTCATACTCCGCGCAGACAATCGTGGCGAAGGGGGCATCTTTGCCCTCCTGTCGCTGCTGCCGACTCCCAAGGAAGGCAGCGTCTTTGGACTACCGAGGCGATGGTTCATCCTGGGAGTCGTTGGCGCATCGTTGCTGTATGCGGATGGCCTGATTACTCCCGCCATCAGCGTTCTCTCGGCACTGGAGGGACTGAAGGAGTTGCAGCCCTTCGAGCTTCGGTCCGAGCCCATGTTTTCCACCGAGTTGATCATGCTGATGGCACTGGTGGTGCTGTTCGGGCTCTTTCTCATTCAGCGAAAAGGCACCTCGTTCATCGGCTTCCTGTTTGGACCCATCATGCTGCTGTGGTTCCTCACACTCGGGGTGCTTGGCGCGGTCAGCATCGTGAAGACACCCCAGATTCTTGAAGCACTCAATCCCATTCATGTTGTCAATGTCTTTCAGGGATCTTTCACGGCCGCCATCACGGTCGTCAGTGCCGTCATGCTCTGCATTACGGGTGGCGAGGCGCTCTATGCAGACCTTGGTCATTTCGGGCGACGGTCCATCGGTACAGCGTGGTACTGCATCGTGCTGCCCGGTCTCTTTCTGAACTACCTCGGCCAGGGCGCGCTGCTTCTGCGAACCCCAGAAGCCATCGTGAATCCCTTCTTTTTACTCGTGCCCGAGTGGGGCGTCGGCCCCATGGTGATTCTGGCGACAGCAGCAGCGATCATCGCGAGCCAAGCCATCATTACGGGCATCTTCTCACTCACACATGCTGCGATTCAACTCGGGTTGCTGCCACGACTGCGAGTCGTGCACACATCCGAACATGGCTCTCAGGTGTACGTGCCGCTGATGAACATGATCGCTGCCGTGCTGGTATGCCTCATCGTGCTCATCTTTCAAACTTCCGAGCGCCTCTCCTATGCCTACGGTCTCGCTGTTGCGCTCGATATGGGACTTGTTGCCATCCTCTTCGCCGTGCTGATGCAACGCCACCATGGGTGGGGCATTGTGCGCCTCTCTGCCTTCCTCGGCGTCTTCTTGACGCTCGATCTCACCTTCATCATCGCCAACACATTCAAGATCCCCAAGGGTGGCTGGCTGACGCTTCTGATTGCATCCACCACCTGTTACATCATCTTCACATGGATCCGCGGACGAAAGGTCATGATCGAGCGCTACGCACGGCAGACGCTTGACTTCACGCACCTTGTCAACAGCCTGCAGACCCATCCTCTGCCTCGGGTCTCGGGGACAGCCGTCTTCCTCACACAGCAGCAGTCGGGCGTGCCGCCGACTCTTCTGCATCACATCAAGCACAACAAGGTGCTCCACGAGAAGGTCGTGATCATGACGGTGCAGACGGTCGCCGTGCCCTTCGTGGATCGGAGCGATCAGGTGAAAGTCACGGAACAGTCTGACGGATTCTGGACGGTCGCCGCCAGCAACGGATTCCTCCAGTCTGCGGATGTCCCGAGGCTCATGCGAATCGCAGGCGAGCAAGGGCTTGAAACACACGAGGGCAGCACGACCTACTTCCTTGGCAGGAACATTCTGTCGCCGCGCGGACGATCCACCATGCCAGGCTTTCAAAAGCGGCTGTTTTGCACCCTCGCTCAGATCAGTTCAAGCAATCCCCTGTACTTCTCTATCCCGCCTGGGCGCATGATCGAACTCGGCGTTCAAGTGGACATCTGAGAACGCAACCGCGGTTGGACGCGCGCGCAGACGCGATTACCATCCGCGGCATGGGTGGAATGCCCCACATTTCCCCGCCCCGCCTGCGGTCCGCCGCATGGACCCTTGTCACCATCGTCATCACAACGCTGTCCGCGTGCTCCAAACAACCACCCTTGGCACCCGCGGATCTGTTCGCGCAGGCGCAGGCGCAGGAGGAGGGCACCAATGGCCCCGCCAACATCGATACGGCCGTGATCCTGTACGAGCGCGCAGCGGAGGGCGGCAGTCTTGAGGCAATGCAGCGACTTGTTGCCCTCCACCGCGGCGGCTGGAACGGCAAGCCGCCCAACCGGGTCGCGCTGCAGCGTTGGCTCGGAGAGGCGGCAAAGCTCGGTGACGGGGAATGTGCGCTTGAACTTGCAGGCATGATTGCGCGGGGCAATGGCATCTCGACGGACGAGGCGGATGCGACCCGTTGGTACCGACTTGCTGCCGAAGCCGGCAGCATCGAGGGCGCACTGCGCTACGGTCTCCGTCTCGCGGATGGCATCGGGACGGCAAGGGACGCGGCTGCAGCGCGCGATTGGCTTGGGAGAGGCATGAACGCCGACCCCGCGCTGGCGGCTCGGCGGCTGGGACTCCTGCTCGCAGACGGTGCTGGCGGACCCGCCGATGATGGTGAAGCCGCGCGGTGGATGCGCATGGCCGCCGAGCGCGGCGATGCGATCGCGCAGCATCGCTTCGGACAATTTCTTGCGGAAGGTCGCGGCTGTGCACCCGACGCGGGCGAGGCGGCGGTCTGGTACCGCCTCGCTGCAGATGCGGATCTGATCGATGCGCAAGTGTCGCTGGCACTTGCACTGCGCGATGGAGTTGGCGTGAAGTCTGATGCGGTTGAATCGATCCAATGGCTCGAACGCGCGGCGGCCAAGGGGTCACCCGTGGCACAGCTTCTGGCCGCACGCATGTACGACGATGGCGATCTGGTGGAGCGCAATCCTGCGCGTGCCGCCGCGCTTTACGCGTTGGCATCTGCGCAGGGTTCTGTGGTAGCGAGTGTCTCCCTCGGCATGCTGCAGTCTTCCGGCGATGGAGTTGCCCGCGATCCTCAGGCAGCAGCAAAGAACTTCCTCGGCGCAGCGGAACGAGGGGATCCGGATGCGCAGCTGCTGCTCGGTCGACTGCTGCTTGCAGGCGAGGGCATTCAACAGAATCCGCGCGAAGCGGCAGCGTGGTTCAGCAAGGCTGCGAAGGGCGGCCTCGCCGATGCTCAATATGAACTCGCGCGCATGTATGAGTTTGGAACTGGAGTGACAGCCGACAGTGCTCAGTGCAATACGCTCTATCGTGCAGCGGCAGAACAGGGACAGCTCGATGCCTGCTACGTGCTCGGTTGGCGTTACGACCATGGGCAGGGACTTCCCGAGAGCGATCTGGAGGCTGCCGCGTGGTACCGCGCCGCTGCGGATCAGGGTGTCCCGCACGCGAAGTTGCAACTCGGCGTGCTCTACGAGCGCGGCGATGGTCTGCCGCAGAATGATGCGTTGGCGGCGCAGTTGTATCTCGACGCGTCCGAACAGGGTCTGGACTGGGCGCAGTTCTTCCTTGGACAGATGTATCGGCGCGGTGCAGGTGTTCCCTACGACATGATTGCGGCGTACGCGTGGCTCAATCTCTCGGCGAGTGCCGGCAATCCATCGGCCGCCCATGAACGCAACCAACTGCGCGGCAAGATGACCAAGGAAGACATCGCGAAGGCGCAGGATCTCTCGCTCCGTCTGCTGAAGGTCTCGCCCGATGAAGCGCTCGAGAATCGGCAGCGGTATCTGCCGCCAGGGCAGCGGAAAATGGGCACTTCGCAAGCGACCACGCTGCAGCCGACCGAGAGCACGCGACGTGCGATCGGCGCGGACGATGCAGGGAGAGGCAGCGGCAACTCGGGGTCGGGCAGCGGACGGTCGCGTTCATCTGGACGCGCACCACGCACGCCAAACGCGCCGCGCTGAGATTCGCCGCGAGTTCACAGTTGCCTGAGCGCCCGGGTCCCTGACCGAGGGCAACAAAAGAAAAGACCCGCTGCTTTCGCAGCGGGTCTTCGACATTTCGTCGATGGACGGTTCCGAAGGAACCGAATCAATAACGATCGCGGCCACCGCCGCCACCGTAGCCGCCGCGGCCACCGCCGCCGCCGCCACCGTAGCCACCGCGACCACCGCCACCGCCACCGAATCCGCCGCGCGAACCACCCGATGCGGGCGGACGAGCTTCGTTCACGGTGAGGTTGCGACCTTCGAACGCCTTGCCATTCGAATCCTCGATGGCCTTCTTTGCCGCTTCATCATCACCCATGGTGACGAAGGCGAATCCGCGAGAACGACCGGTTTCACGGTCGGTGGCGATGAACACCTCGGTCACGGGACCGTACTGGCCGAAGTGCGCAGCGAGCGCCTCCTGCGTGGTCTTGAACGGCAGATTTCCAACATACAGCTTCATAGAGATACGTCACTTTCTTGACAGGCGCGAGCTCAGCGAAAACCGTTACGGAAAATGACGCATCCGACTTCGAAGCGCAGGCGCAAACCTTAAATGGGGTTGGACAATCCAACCCCGATGCCCTCATGCTATCAGATCGTGCAGTCTGCAGAGTGCTGACGCGCGGCCCCTGCGGAGAGGGCGATAACCGACCCCTGCGCCGCGGATGCGTCACTGCGTGGAGATGTTCGTGGGCTTTGGCAGGACATCCGCGCGCGCTGCCTTTCGATTGAGCATCAAGACACGAACATCGGGGTCGATGATGACCTCCTTGGGTTCGAAGTCGCTCTCAATATCCACCTCGCTGGTCTCTCCCGCAGCCACAACATGCATCACCCGTGCATCGCGATACTCGGATCGCTGCGCAGCCGCTTCGGCACGCTCCTGCTGCGTGCGAAGCACCTTCGCCTTCGGCCAACGCTCCTCACCGTTCGTCACCGCCACCTCAACTCGAACGCTGCCCGTTCCCGCGTTCTGGAAACGAACTCGCGTTCGCCATCGCGCTCCTGGCGATGCGGGCGCCTGCGACTCCGCCGACTCGATCTTGAACTCAGGGACTACGACATCGAAGAACCACTGCTTCGTGAATGCGTCGTACGCCGCCGCATCGGGTGCGTACGGGCGCAGCGACTCGACCAGATCCTGGAGCAGCGGATGGTCTGGCCCGGCCATGAACTTTCCGATGAACTCGCGCATCGCCGCATCCATGCGCTCCTCACCCATGTGCTCCATCAGCATCCAGAACACCCAGCCGCCCTTGTCGTAGGTGACGGTCGTGTCGCCGCTGCGCGAACCATCGATCTCAACCATCGGTCGTTCATCATCGACACTGCGTGAAGCGCCGTAGCGAAACTCGATTCCGCGCATGAAGCCCATTCGCATTCGCTCGCCGCGAATCTGCCGAATCAGTCGCGCAGACGCATAGTGCGCCATCCCCTCACTCAGGATGTTTCCTCCAGGGTCGATCCCGGGCCGCAGCAGGTTGCCGAACCACTGGTGCGCTGCTTCGTGCGCCGTGACCATGAACGGCGTGTCCTGTTCGGCGGTCGGCTTTGACATGAAGCCGATGTTCTCGCTGAAAGTGATGTTCGTCGGGAATCCCTGCGCATACCCGGCAAGCCCAGGGAACTCGCTCAGCCGAAGTTCCTTCCACGGATAGGGCCAAAACCACTTCGAATACCACTCATGCGCCCCGTCGAGCGCCTCAAGCATCACGGGCACATTGAAGCCGTGCTCCGGCAAGTGCCAGATCACCGATGCGGCACCACGCGACTCTTCCCAACGACCTGCCACAATGTTCGCCGCCATGATCGGATAGTCCGTTTCCCAGCGCATCGTGCGGATGCCGTTGGCAACGGTGTCGGAAACGCACACCCCCGGCATGTTCACCCGATACTCCTCAGGCACTCGGATGGTCGCGGCCAGCATCGTCTTTCCGCCCGTACCGAATGCGGTCTTGGTGACCTTCTTCCAGTCGTCGGGACCAACGCGCTTCGGTTCCGGCGTGCGCTCCGGGTCGAGGCCGACGCCATCGATGTAGCCCATCCCGGGCAGGAAGGTGGGGCCGAACCCGGCTAGCACGGTGCCAGATGGGAGGATGAACTGGCCGGCGCCCGCGGGGTTGCTGCGTAGGCCATCGGGCACGCGCACCTCGTGGCGGAACCCAAGCTCGATGTCGGCGCCCGGCGCGATCGGGGTCGTTGGCGTGAACACCCACAGTCCGGCGTTGTCCACCACCTTCGTGCCGCGCGGGTTCTTCCGGCGTGCCTCGGCGGCCGACTCGCGCGTCCACTCCTCGCCCTCGAACGTGAAGGCGATGTCGCGGAACGTCGTGTTCGGCGTCACCGAGAACTGCCGAAGCGGCGCGTCGGTCTCGTTGCGCAGGCCGTAGGTTCCCTTCACGCGCAGGTTGCCTGCCGCCGGCTCGAGGTCGAGGTCGAGGTCCATGCGCATGATGGTCAGCGTCGGCGCGTCCTTCCACGTGTTGGCGTTGCCCACGTAGTACTGCTTCTCGAGCTCGCGCTCGGGGCTCCCGTTCGGTCCCTGGCGCACCATCACCGCAAGCACGACGGCGCAGGCGATCGCCGGCCCTCCGAAGACGAGCATGCGCAGGCCACGCCGCCACGCGCGCGCAAACTGCAGACGCGTGGTGATGCCCTGCGCATCGGGCACGCGGCGGCGCCACCACTCGATCGAGGCGTGCAGCATCGTCAGTCCCACAAGAACCCACAGCACACGGTTCAAGAGAAGGGCGCGACGGTCGAGTTCAAGCGCACCGAAGTCCGTCCAGATCAATCCGCCCCACAGGTGCCAGTTGAAGACCCAGTTCATCCACCCGGTCTGAACGCACCACCCAGTCAGAATGAGCGCACCAAGGCCCACCGCATAAACCACAGCGCGATTTCGAAAGAGGCTCCACACAAGAGCGAGGAAGGACATCCACGCGAACAGCGTTGCCGACAATAACCCTCCCCAACCGATGATGAACGGCGTCAGCGCCGGCGGGAGAAAGATCCCCGACTCGAAGCCTTGCACGACCAGCGCCACCGCGAGGGCGATCCACACGGCGCCAAGCAGCGCGAGGACCACGGTCGCGGCGCAGGCCAGCATTCGTCCGAGCAGGAGTGGAGCCAGCGCAGCCGGGCTTGCGTTCACGATGGCTGCAAGGCGGCATCGATCATCACGCGCAAGGCTCTCGGTGAAGTAGTAGAGCACCATCAGCACGGAGAGAAGTGTGATCGTGTTGTAGGTCTCGCCCGCGAACGCTCCCGCCGATGTCAGATTGGGTGTATCGAAGGCGCCTGGCGTGAAGATCGCACCGATGCACTGGATCACGATGAGCGGGATGAACACCCACAACCCTGGCGAGCGGCGCAATTCCCGCGCCTCGGCGCGAAACGCATCGATCAAGGCGGCAAGCATGCCGACAGAACGCTGCGTCATGCTCAGCGCGCGCAGCGATGGCTCCACTCGGGGGCGCTGCGCTACTGCCCGCAGCGCACTGTCGGAGGCCGCGATGATCGAAGCGCGCATCGCCTCGTGCACCGCGAAGGGCGCCCGCATCCGCGTCCGCTCACGCCACGCGGCAGTCGCGAGTGCCATCGCAGCGAACGCAGGCATCACGATCCGCTGCGTCACGATGAGCGCATCGAATGGAATGGCGTTCGTGTTGTAGAACGCGGCACCACGGTCAACTCTCACGAGCGTCTCATTCAGCCAGCGGAATCCACTGATGTCGATCGCCTGCAGCAGCCGATCGCCCCACTGCGGCAGCCACTCTGGCGAGAAGTTCCAGATGAAGAAGATGTTCGACAGCAAGATCGCAACAGGCAGCGTGAAGACCAACGCAGTCTGCCGCGTCATCGAACCGACCGCGAAACTGAATGCGCCGAGCGACAGCGTCGGAAGCAGGACAAAGAGCAGCATGGGCCGCGCATAGTTGATGAACGCGAATGGGCCGCGCAACTTCTCCGGCTCCGCGAGGGGATACAGCTGATAGAAGCCGACCTGAAGTGCAAGATGCACCACAACAATCATTGCGTAGACGATCGCGAGCCCCAACCACCGACCCACCACATATTGTCCCGCCGTCAGACCTGTGCTGCGCACAATCGGCATCACACGAAGACCATCATCCTCATTCGGGGCGTTGCCGAACACCGTGCACACGAAAAACACGTAAAACAGTGTGAAGATCAGCATGTCACCAAAGGCGAGGTTGAATTCGCTGTTGAGGAACGCTCGTTCGCCACCCGCAACCTCGCTGCCACCGCCGATCCTCACCTGCCCAGACGAGAGGCCCCAGTTCAGGGCGAGCAGAATCAAGATGAACACCCAGAGGGACGGGCGCCGCCAGGCCGTGCGGACTTCGAGGATCGCGAGTGTGAGGGCGCGTGGCATCACAGCGGTTCCCTTCGTGCGTCTAGGCGGCGACTGGCGAGTTCGATCCGTGAGCGCGATCCGCAGCCCTACTCTCGTCCATCACGCCAAAGTAGACGTCCTCGAGCGTGGGCGGCACTTGCACGAATCCACTCGGCTGCGCACCAGCGGCTGACTGCACGCGCGTGCGGAACATGGAACCCTCCACCAGAACCGCCTGCGTCACACGATGCGAGCCTCGAATGCGCTCAAGCGCTTCGGGAGCAACGATTCCTTCGAAGACGCGCCCTTCAAGGCGCCGCCGCGCGTCAGAGGTACCGCCGCTCGTCACACAGCGGCCACCCCGAATCACTGCAAAGCGCGGACAAAGCGTGGCGATGTCCTCGACGATGTGCGTCGAGAGCAACACGATGCGATCGCGACCGAGTTCCGCCAGAATCCGGTAGAAGCGCTGCCGTTCCTCCGGGTCCAGTCCTGCGGTGGGCTCGTCCACAATCACCAAACGCGGATTTCCCGCAATGGCCTGCGCAATACCGAGTCGCTGGCGCATGCCGCCCGAATAGGTGCGCACCTTGCGTTTGGCGGCGTCGGCAAGATTCACTCGCTCGAGCAACTCGCCCACCAGCGCCTTTCGCCCTTGCGGTGCCTCGACCCCTTTCAGTTGAAGCAAGAAGTCCAGCATCTGCGCGCCAGACAACGAGGGATAGAAACCGAAGTCCTGCGGCAGGTAGCCCAGACGGCTCCACACCGCGCGCGGATCCTGCACGATGTCCACACCATCCAGCGTCACGCTGCCACCCGTCGGTTCGAGAAGCCCCGCGAGAATGTTCATCAGCGTGCTCTTCCCCGCACCGTTGGGTCCGAGCAATCCAAACAGACCCTCGGGAATCTCGAGCGAGACCCCCTTCAGCGCGGCGACTGGCCCAGGGTAGATCTTGACGAGGTCGTTCAGGCGAAGCATGGCAGGCGATCGTAGTGGCGGTCGGGTTACGCTTGGAGCGCCCCTCGCACACTTCACGGAGACACCACGTTGACATTGCTGATCACTCTCGTCCTTCTCGCGGGCTCGAATGTGTTCATGACCTACGCGTGGTATGGGCATTTGCGCGATCTGAAGGGAAAGCCTCTCTGGATTGCCA
>Ga0194111_10000122_pt1 | contig 90678 bp, 87 predicted proteins | sample TA2KigC300mmetaG_FD_146194 | JGI IMG/M metagenome (GOLD analysis project Ga0194111, IMG submission 146194) | Freshwater microbial communities from Lake Tanganyika, Tanzania - TA2015033 Kigoma Deep Cast 300m | ecosystem: Environmental > Aquatic > Freshwater > Lake | place: Tanzania: Lake...
CCATCAACTCAAGGGTTTTTCCCAGGTCAAAGGAGGGAAGAATCTCCAGGCATCCCCCGGTCATGATCGTGGCGTTCATAATGTGGATCTGACCGAAGACATGGTTGAATGGCATAAAGCATAAGGCCCTATCGTCTTCGGTGTTTCGTTCAAAATGAGCGATACTGAAACTGGAAAAATTGATCCCTTCGTGTGTGAGCATGGCGCCCTTCGGGGTTCCGGTTGTTCCTCCGGTATAAAGGATGGCTGCTGTATCCCCCCTGTCCCGCTCAATCGCTTTAAAGTGAGGAGATCCATTTTGAAGCACCCATCCTAAATCGAGATCCCCATGGGGAGAAATGATCTTTTCGATACCACAGGGGTCTTTTAATCTGAAAAGGTCATCCAATTTCTCGTTATATGTGAATACGATTCGAGGTTGGGAGTGACGAACCAGAAGGGAAAGTTCGTCGCCCTTCAAAAGACTTGAAAAGGTAATGGCAACGGCACCCGTTTTCATTACCCCAAAATAGATAGACATCCAATCCATGGAGTTGGGGGCAAGCAGACCAATAAGGTCTCCTTGACCAACGCCCATTTTGATGAGCGATGTGGCAATTCGGTTTGCTTGTTCATTGAGCTGTTGATATGTGGCGGTTCGTCCATTTTCGCAGACAGCGGGCCGCTCAGGGAAAAAATAGGCTGACTTTTCAAGATTATTGGCTAAATTCATAGGTGCGATCTCTTTTTCGCAAGGTATTTTAACTATTCTCTATTAATGTAATTGGTTCAATATTTATCCCAATCAAAAAATTTTGTCAATAAAAATATTGATTTTTTAAAAAACTTTTGATATACCTTCATTGTGAGGAAGGGGTATTACAATGCAATTTAAACCTGTTAAACAATCAAGAATATCTGGAGAGGTGGTTGAACAGCTTAAGCATTCGATCATATCAGGCAATTTTAAGGCAGGGGATAAACTTCCCTCTGAACGAGAACTTGCTGAAGAGTTCCATGTCAGTCGTTTGGCAATAAGAGAAGCGATTAGAACGCTTGAAAATTCAGGATTTATCGTCACACGATCAGGTGCAAATGGAGGTGCTTTTGTCACTGAATTGACCTTCGATTATCTAATAAATGCTTTTCTTGACCTTTTCTCAACGAATAATATCTCGATTCCTGAACTTCACCATGTGAGACTGATCATTGAACCCGAAGTAGCCCGGTTAGCCGCACTAAACATCACACCCGAATATGCAAAGCAATTGAAGGAGGCCATGGAAATCGAAGAACTCCCTATCATATCCTTATCGTTAGATGTGGACAGAAAACAAAGGGTCCATTTCATTCTGGCTCAAATGTGTGGAAATCGTTTTCTCGAGGCCCTGATGAGGTCCTTGTTGAAATTGACCAAGAGAGTGGTCGAGGCAGTCAATCCCGATGTAGATACGGTCCATCCGAGAGGGATGCATGGCGCTGTTGTGGAGGCAGTGGTGACTGGTAACGCAGAAGCCGCCTATGAGGCGATGAAAAAACACACCCTTGCCTTCGGCGAATATTTTATCAAAATGGAGAAAACCTACCGAGAAAGAAACTCACTCACTCCTTTTTAAGCTGATGTATTGAAGAAAAAGCTTCGTTATTCCATACCCCAACAAACTTCCCACCAAAACATCTGTAGGAAAATGTAGCCCAAGGTAGATTCTTGTCCATGCGATGAATGAAGCGATCACATAAAAAATAATCCCGAACCGGGGAAACCAATAAGCCAATAGAGTAGCCATCATAAATGATAAGGCCGCATGGGCGCTTGGGAAACTGGGATCAAGGATTTCGCCTGGTCCTTTGGAGAGTTTGGAACCCATTTCCTGAAGGAAGTAAAAAGGTCTTTCACGCTGGATGAGAAATTTGAGGCCGTAAACAATGGCAGATTGGATGCCGTAGAGAAGGAGGAGACGCCGGAATATTTTTCTCTGTTTAGTGATGATTAAGGTGAGAAGGATAAAGAGAATCACGGCAAAATGACTTCCGAGATAGGTCAGCCAGGGGATGGTATAGTCAAGAAGGGACGAACTCCACCATCGATTCCCCCATCTCATGAAGTTTAATTCCCATTCCATGTTATTTAGACCTGTAGCGCCCCCATTTACTGGGGGCGAGGAAAACGTCGGCAATAAATGCCGACGCTACATATCTCTCCATCTCCCAATCCTCCCACCTTATTTTAAATAGGAAGCCTTGGAATAATATCTGCCAGATTCTGACTTCGAACGCATATGCTGGCAACCTGATCAAGTTCAGCACAGGATGAATTGAAAGCGATTGCAAACCCTACCATTTGAAACATATCTATATCGCCTTTGCTATCTCCGATAGCAATCGCCTCTTCAGACTTAATCTCATATTGGTCAAGGACCTTCCTAACCCATTCGGCCTTCTTATCATAATGAACCTGAATGCTCACCCTTCCGGTGAGCATTCCATCCTCACAGAGAATCTCATTAGAGACAGAGTGATCGAAACCATATCTTTCATGGACCCAGTTGGTCAAAAGAGAAAGTCCGGAGGAGACCATCGAAAGTATCATGCCTTTCTGCTTTAGATGGGAGATCAACTCGTCCACTCCGGGATGAAACGGGACGGTCTTAATGATTTCCATCATCTCTTCAACTTTCATCCCTCTCCAAACTTCGGCATCACGCTCACAGAACTCTTTGTAAGAAATCTTCCCGGCCAGAAACTGTTTCTGATACTCTTCCGCAAATCCGTACCATTTCCCCAACCGGACATGGATATATTCCCAGATGGATCGTTCCCGGGTCAGCGTCCCATCGAGGTCAAAGATGACCAGTTTGTATTGCTTTTTCTTTTCGGTTGACATTACATACTTTTATAAAAGAAAATGCTGGTTGAGGTCAATTCGTTGGATAAACCATGCCTTTGAATATGGTTATGGTTAAGGTTACGAAGCCCCTGCCTTCGCCGAAGCAGCTTCGCGCAGGCAGGTTGTTTTGACATTCGGAAACAGTTACGTTTAAATGAATTAAAGACGACAAACGTAGCCTGTTTTTGACGATACGGGCATCGTCACCTTTGCCGTTGGACGAAATCCCTTTTTTATCACTAAAGCGGGAGGGCGATCGCATGAAAGGCTGGACTGAAGAAGAAATAAGTAATAAGAATTTGATGGCGCCCTGCGGGCTCTATTGTGGTGTCTGCGGAGTCTATCTTGCCACAAGGGATAAGAATGAAAAATTCAGGGCGGTCATGGGAAACCTCTACGGGACAAAACCGGAAGAGACCGAATGTCTCGGTTGTATGCAACCTGATCCACCTGAGAAACTCTATACCTATTGCAAGACATGCTCAATAAGAAATTGCGTAAGATCGAAAGGACTTTATTCCTGCCATCAGTGCAAGGAATGGCCGTGCGGTTTGATTGAGAACTTTGGTTTTCCCACCGGACTTAGAGTGATGAAGAGAGCCATTCCCGTTTGGCGACCGAAAGTAGCTCAACACGGCGATGAGAAAGGCAGTGTCGAATGGGCGCGATCAGAATGCGAGCGCTATCACTGCTCCTTTTGCGGCGAACCGCTCTTCAGAGGCGCCCAGCGCTGCAGAGCCTGCAAGAAACCCGTCGCCGATGAACTGGACGGCTCGTTATAAAAAAATGGGAGATGCAAGAAGACACGGGAGCACTGGCTGGCATGAGACCAAGGAACCAGAATCTTATCACCCGCAGAATTTCTGGAAACATTCGGAGATAAAATTTAAAAACGGAACTACTGTTTTCTCACTCTCCTTTTAACGATTGTGAGCCAGGTCTATTTTCTTAGCCCCCCTTCCTTTTCCTACACCCCCATCTTTCACCAGGACTTCCGGAGAGAGTCTAATCCTTTCAGATAATCCTCGTGTTCGAGATTCATTTCAACGCTGTGTTCTTGAAGTATGTCCATCATTTTTGAGACGGAGACTCCGGCTATTCGAGCCGCTCTTTCGATGGAGGCCTCTGACTTCTTGTATTTCTCTATAGCAAGCATCACCCTACCAAGATCAACGAGCTTTCTCACCTTTTTAGAAACATCTTCCCGCTCTTCCTTGGCCAAAACCGACAGAAAGCGGTAATCTTCATCATCCATTCGTATGCTTACCGTTTTTTTTGCCATACTTAGCAACTCCTTCTATCTGATTTCTTGCAGTCTCGATGATTCTTTTTTTATACCTTGCAAGGGATTGGAATTTTTGTAACTTGGTCAAGGCTTCATCTCCTTCAATCAATCCCTTCTCACAGGCCCGGACTAAAATGGCGATGGCTGTGGTAAACTCTAATTTCATGATTTTGCAGGCTCTGATTGCGTTCTTATCATCCGTGGCGACAAGAGATGCCTTTTCCTCAATTGCAATTGCTAATGTTTCGGCTTCCCCTTCATCAATATTGAAATCTTCTACCAGCTTTCTTCCGAGTTTTTTCTCTTTTGATTTGAAAACCTCAATTTTTCCTTCTTGAATGAGTTTTCGAATGAAGGGAACATCTGGAGTTGTACCCTCGAGCACTTCTTCTTTCACTTTATCAGAGATCGCCACTTTTTTGGCAAAATTTGCAATAAATATACCGAGTATATCTATCTTCGCCAGTAAGATTAAGGTAGATGCGTCAAACAAGATCATATATCGTTATATGTATGACATTTGCATGACATTGTCAAACAAAAAATTGAGGCCTTTTACAGAACAATAAAGATGGTCAAATGACTCTTAGGAGGCTTCTATGGACGTGACTGAGGTTGCCAGTGGGCAAGCCATAGGCCGAGGGCAACACAGCAAAGCCCGATTAGGAAGGTCGTTGAGATTCTTTCTTCAAGCCACAGCGCACCTAAGGCAGTCGCCGTAATTGGACTCAGTGCCAGAAATACGGTCACCTTTGTTGGCGTCGTATGGTTGAGTGCCCACAACCATAGATAGTATCCTATGCCACTATTGATGCCGATAAAGCCGACAGCCAGCCAACCGCCAGTCGTAAACAGGGGTAGAGAGTTAAAGAATCCCTCCCCCACAGCCAGCACTGCTAAAAAACCAACCGAAGCAAGCATCGCAAAGGCGCTTACCGGAAGCGTCGGATATTTTCGCAGATAGGGCCGGTACAAAACACTGCAGATGGCTCCGCTCAGGGCGCTCGCAAATGCAGCCAACTCGCCGATCCAGGTACTTGTCACCCCACCCAGATCAACCACCTTCTCTCCAAGGGCAAAACCTACCCCCACAATGGTCAGCGAAACGCCAAAGACCTTAGCCAGCGTTATTCGCTCATAACCGAGGGCCGCGGCAAATATCATTGTCAACAGAGGCATGGTAGCAAAGATCAGCGCAGCGCGGGCCGATGGGATGAATTGAAGTGAATAATTGAGCACGGCGACCAGTATCCCAAATTGGGTAATGCCCAGCAGCGCAATGGGCAGCAGATCACGCCGTTCGAAGCGCACGCGCGCAGACAACAAGGTTGGGGGCAACAAGCAGCAAAAACCGATGGTGTAACGCAACAGCGCCAGCGATATGGGAGAAGCCTGATCAATGACAAAACGTGTGGCCACGATCCCAGAGCCAACGAGGATGCCAGTTGCAGCAGCCGCAGCCACAGGTAGTAAATTAGTCATGAGTCATCAGATGGAGCCCCCACGGGCAAAGCCCGTGGTTCCTAAAAAACACCCACAATGGGCGAACATCCCGTACCAGAGGACCAATTCACCCACAGGTAGAACCCATGGTCCTCTTGGTTCGGGACCGAAGCGCAGCAAGATCATGATGAGGGTTTTTCAGCTTTATTGATTTTACAAAGAAAGGCGCGAAGCGGCCACCCGCCACTGACTTCATTACAAATATCGGGATCATCGTCCGTCAACACATTACAGTTAGACTTCCAGACCCCATGCAGGGAAGGTTCTGCGCCATCTTCCTCAGGAAACCACCAGCCATGTTGAACATGGATCACCCTTTCATCAATTCCCAAGAAAGGTTTGTATTTTTGTTGCATTCGTCCTCTGGGGGATTCTATCCAAACCCAATCCCCTTCTTCAATTCCAAATTGTTTTGCAGTATTCGGATGTATCTGCACAATGGGCTCGGGAGCCATTTTTCTGAGGGACTGAACCTGACGCTGTTCAGAGTGATAATAGGGCTGAATCCTGCCACCTGTGATGAGAATCAGAGGGTATTCCTTGGCTAGATCTGGACGACTGTAAGGGCTTTCAGGAGGCTCCTTAAATTCGGGGAGCGGATGATATCCCAACTTCTCAAGCGTTTTAGAATACATTTCGATCTTCCCCGTTGGGGTTCCAAAACCAACCTTTTCATAACGTTTATACTCCTTCGGTATCGAAAGGAATCCACCCTGGCGCATAAAAGCTTGGAAAGTGAGCCCTATTGGCTTGAGCCGATAATCATATACCTCCTCCAGCGTCCCCCATGGCCATTCTTTTTCCTGACCGACTTGAAGAGCCAATCCTCGCCAGATATCATAGTCATCCCTTCGGTCATACTCCCCTTCGATCTTCCTTGGCATGGCCCGCTCACTTCCCATCATTCCCGAATAGGTCCACAACCAAGGTCTTTCAAGGTAGGTTGTAGAAGGCAAAACATAATCAGCCAACTGAGCGCTGGGTGTCATAAAAAAGTCCACCACCACATAAAGATCGAGGCTCTTTAAGGCTTCATAAACCAGTTTTGTATTGGCCTGTGTGACCATGGGGTTGCTTGAAAGGGTAATCATTCCGCGAACCGGATAAGGTTTTCCTGATAAAATCGCTCGGTAGACGGTCGGTGCGTGAGCAAAACACTCATAAGAACTGCGATTATTCGCATCCCTGCCCCAAACCTTTAAAACGTGGGACTGGATGGCATCATAACCTTGTCGGGACATCAAACGAAAACGGTCAATCCCCAGGGTTTTTTCAATCTGTTGAGTTGAAAGCCTGTCATGAGCTGCGATTTCCTGCTCATGAATCAGGTTAGGGTAAGGGGAAGGAAAGATATCACCACCCGGGATATCGATGTTTCCTGTAATCGCCGATAAAATGTAATGGGCATGGAGCGCTTGAATGGAATTGGCCTGGTGTTCGAGTCCCATTCCATGGTTGGTCACTCCTGGTGTCAGAGTCGCATACCATTCAGCGGCTTCGCGAATTTTTAGACCAGGAACCCAGGTGATTTCGGCAACCCTATCAATCGGGTAGTTCTTTACCCATGCCTTTAATTGGTCAAACCCATAACACCATTTCTCCACGAATGCTTTGTCATACAAATTTTCTTCGATCATATGATGAATCATCCCGAGTGCAAGCGCACAATCCGTACCCGGTCGAATCTGTAGCCAGAGATCCGCATGGTTCACGCTATTCGTCTTTCTCGGATCGATCACAATGATCTTTGCTCCATGATCACGCTTTGCCCTCTTAGCAGATCTCCAGAAGGCATCCCAGTAACGAGGACCTCCCCCACCCCAGAGGACAATGCAACGTGTATTGGATCGGACGACAGGAAAGACCCGCCATCCAAAAAGTGTGTATCCCATCACACACATGGGCCCATAACAGATTTCTCCGGCTCCAATATGATTTGGAGATTCTAAGATATTGAAGAATCTCTCTCTTATCTCATCATGGGTTCGGCCTGTTCCGCTGGTCGTGGCAATGGCCTCAGGTCCATATTGATCGACGATCTTTCTCAATTGTGCGCCAATCTCTGTAAAAGCTTCATCCCATGAAATGATTTGCCATCGATTCTCTCCCCGTTTTCCGATGCGCTTCATCGGGTAATTGAGTCGCGCGGGATGATAAAAATACTCAACCATGGCTCTTCGTCTCGGGCACCCACTTGAAATGGGATTTGATGTCTTGGCTCCTGGAAATTCTGTGTCAGGATCAACCGAGACGAGACGATGGCCATCCACGGATGCTGCAAGCCGACAGGCATTATGGCATTGGATACAAATGACCTTCTTGATCTCCATACAAGTTCTCCAAGAGAGTGGATTCAGCACTATACTTTAACCCATAGCATCTTCATAAAGTCGTTTCAAGTTCCAACAAATTATTGTAAGCTGCCTGCCCTTCGGGTTCCATCCCACTGTCACGGATTTGGAGATACTTCCCAGATCAATGATTGACAAGGACTCTTCATGGTTTTAGATTATCATACAGAGTGGCATGGTTTACATGATGAGCAGGAGGCGAAAATGCCCGAGTTTCGATATTCGAACATAGAGCGCGAAATGGAAGTTTATGGATACGATTCATTCGTCAAGAGTCACTGCCGGATGTGCCACGGCGGCTGCGGTGTGATCGTTTATGTCAAAGGCGGCAAGGTCGCAAAGATTGCCGGTGACCCCGATTGCCCCATCGCCCATGGGACGCTCTGCGCCAAAGGCTTGGCCTCGGCGCAAATTGCCTATCATAAAGACCGACTCACCTACCCTGTCAAACGGATGGGTCCCAAGGCGAGCGGCAAATGGGAACGGATCTCATGGGACGAAGCCCTCGACACCATTGCAAAGCGAATCCTGACCTACAAGGAAAAACATGGGCCTGAGTCAATTGTATTCGGGTATGGGACCGGCAGAGAAAATGAGTCTGTGATCTACCGCATCGCCAATCTCCTTGGCTCGCCAAACGTACTGACCGCAGGCCATTTCTGTTACGGGCCCCGCATCTCCACAAGCATCATCACCTGCGGAACAAATCCCATCGTTGATTATGAGAATTTTCCCAAGTGCATCATCCTGTGGGGAAACAACCTTACCCTCAGCAACCCTGATGAATACAAGGGGGAACCCTTCTCCGTCGCCCTCGACAAAGGAGCCAAGCTCATCGTCGTTGATCCCAGGCTCACCCGTCCGGCAGCACGGGCAAATGTCTGGCTCCAGCTAAGACCCAGCACAGACGCTGCCCTTGCCCTGGGGATGCTCAATGTTATCATCCATGAGGAACTCTATGATAAAGAATTCGTTGCAAAATATACCCATGGCTGGGAGTCATTTGTCAAAAGGGTGAATGAATACCCCCTTGATAGAGTTGAAGAGATCACCTGGGTTCCAAAAGAAAAGATCAGGGAGGCTGCAAGGCTCTTCGCAACCACAAAACCCGCAGCCATCCAATGGGGTGTGGCGATTGAGCAGCAGACGAGCTGTGCGGATAACGACCGCCTGCTCATGTCCCTCATGGGAATAACCGGTAACATCGACGTCCCCGGCGGTCAGGTCCTCAACCGGCAACCGAATGTCGTCAATGTGGGCCAATTTGGTGCCCATGGCCTGCTTTCCAAGGACCAATTCGCAAAACGGTTGGGAGGAGACCGTTTCCGCCTTGCCTCTCGTTTCGCCATCCTTCAACCAAAATGCGTCTGGGATGCCATTCTTGAAGAAAAACCTTATCCAGTCAAAATGCTCTTCCTTATCAGCACCAACCCTCTGGTCACCGCTGCCAATGCGAGAGAGGTTTACCGGGCCCTTGAGAAAGTTGAGTTTATGGCTGTGGCCGACTTCTTTCTGACCCCGACTGCAGAACTGGCAGACATTGTTTTTCCAGCTGCGACCTGGCTTGAGATGGACTATGTGGGTGATTATTGGAAACGCCATGGCTATGTCCTGCCACGCAGAAAGGTCATCCAGGTGGGTGAATGCCGTTCCGATCATGAAATGCTCAACGACCTTGGCCGCCGGATCGGTCAAGGACAATACTGGTGGAACAACTACGAAGAAGCCCTCGATTATATCCTCCACCCGATGAACATCACTTGGAAGGATTTTAAGAAGATGAATTACCTCAGGGGAGAGGTGAAATATCACAAATATAAGGAGGGAGGGTTTTCGACTCCCACGAGGAAGTTTGAGCTCTACTCAACGGTTCTTGAAAAAATGGGTTATGACCCGCTTCCTCAGCACCGGGAGCCTTCTGAAAGTCCAGCGAGTGCTCCGGAACTTTATAAGGCATATCCCTATATCCTGATTACCGGTGCACGCATGCCTGGATTCTTTCACACGGAAAACAGACAGGTAGGACGCCTCAGAGAACTTCACAGAGATCCCATCGTTGAGATCCATCCTGAGGCAGCGGCAAAGGAGGATATCAAAGAGGGAGACTGGGTGATCATTGAATCCCATCGAGGCAAAATAAGACAACGGGCAAGACTCGTCCTCGGACGCGATCCTCGAGTCGTTGCGGCTCAGCATGGATGGTGGTTTCCTGAGAAAAAAGACCCGGGCCACGGCTGGGACGAGTCGAATATCAACATCCTTACAGACAGCGCCTTAGAAGGTTGCGACCCTGCCATGGGAGCCTCAAACATCAGGACGTTACTGTGCAAAATCTACCCTGAAAGGATAGTATCCTATGAATAAATATACTCTGACCGTTGAAGAGTTTGCCTGCTGGGGATGTAAGACTTGTGAAGTAGCCTGTCAACAGGAGTTCAATCCAGTGGATGAAACGAAAGGCATCAAATATCTGTCCATCTGGCCGGATGGCCCGAAAGTTATGAATGGAAAACTTGATTTCATCTGGCGTGTGAATGTCTGTAAACACTGCAATGAACCTCCCTGTGTACCAGCTTGCCCGGAGGATGCCATCAGAAAAAGAGAAGACGGGATCGTTATTCTCGATGCAGAGAAATGCACCGGGTGTCAACTTTGCATCGACCAATGTCCTTATGATGCCATTCACTTTGATGATGTAAAAAAGACTGCGGCCAAGTGTAATCTCTGTTATCATCGGGTAGATCAGGGCCTCTACCCTGCCTGCGCGGATAATATCTGCCTTGCCCACTGCATCTATTTTGGGGACCCTGTCGAGATTGAACAGCAGATTCTGGAGAAAAGAAAAATACGAGGGGGCTAATAACGAAGAAGGATGCCCATGCAAATAAAAAGGCAGAGGGTAACAGCCCTCTGCTTTTTTATTTGAAAAAAGATCATGGAATGATGTTAAATCCCATCCCAATCCACAGCCGTCTTATCCGATGGCAATGGGATGATAAAAACCGGTTTCTGGGTTCGATGCAAGATAGACTTCGAAACACTCCCGAGAAAGGCGTATGATATAAACCCTTTTCCATGGGTCCCGAGGACAATCACATCACCCCCCTCTTGGTCCGCAGTATTCAGGATGGCATCCGGGGGATAGGCGGTAAACACAAGGATCTTGCTTACAAGTTCAGCGCAGGGAGGACCCATTTGGGATTCTGCCTTTTTACAAAACCCTGTCAAATGATTTTTCATTGATTCAACCATCTCATCAATCTGCTGTTTTTTCTGAATGCTCGTCAAGCCTCCATAAGCTTCCGCATAGGCCGGAATCGGCTCGATCGCATGCAAAATAATGATTTTTGCATCATGCTTCTTGGCCAGATCCACCGCATACAGAAAGGCATAAGAAGAGTTTTTACTGAGATCCGTGGCATAAAGAATTTTTTTAATTTTTGGAACCATCGTTTTCCTCCCTCCTCGTTTGAATTTTAATCTCCCCCCTAAGAGAGATTCCCTATTCAATTAAAATATAACCATTAATCAGAAAAATGCAAAGCCAACACCCTACCCTTTCTCTCTTCTTAAGGGTTTGGCGAGAATCTCAAGCACCCGGAAGTCTAAAAAATTGTTGCAGTGGAAAGGCCAGACCACTATGGCACTATCTGCCCCTCCTCCCTTGGAGGTGGTTGTTCCTCCCACAGCAATCGTCTTGTCAATGGGAATTGCACTGCTATCCGCCGCCATGATGGTACATTCGATAGCCACCTTGACCCCTACGCCAAACAGGGAGCGCAGGGATTCTGCAAGTACCTCCGTATGGGAGGCTCCGGAAAATTTATTCGTAAAAGATCGCTCCAAGCCTGAAAGGATATGGCTCTGCCTCACCACTCTGGCTCCCATGGACTCCACCTCTTTCAAAATCTTCAAATCAAATTCCCAGATACCAGGACGAGAAAATCCTGGATGGGAGCTTACAATCACCAGGTTTGTCTCCGCTGCCATCTTCTTTGCAAACTTAAGACCTGTTTTCCCGTGGGAACTCGCAACGACGACACTTTTAATATCCCCTTCTTTCAACCGGTTGTAAACAATCTCTACCACTGCATCGGTATTATCAATCCCGGGTTGATTAAAATAGGTAATCGAACGATTCACTCCCTTCATCTCTTCCTCCTGTTGAAACAATGAAAATGAACCAAACTACCTTCACTTATAAACAATACTTCTTTCCAATTCAATGGAGATTTTTAATGGACCGTTGTACTGGATTTTAAATGACCAGGAAGGATGAAGGCAGGAGGGGATTTATTTACAATTGCATTTAGGTTCACAGACCAGCACATTTCTTTCATCCGTTTCGAAAGTACACTTTTGCTCAAGGATGACTTTCAACTTTTCACGGGCTCGATGAAGCCTGACCTTAACATTCTGAACGGTTATCCCTAAGATATTGGCAATCTCCTGATGGTTGAACTCCATCATATCAAAAAGAATCAGGACCGTTCGTAAGGAATGGGGGAGGAGGTCAATCTGGTTCTGAATACACTCTCCCATCTGTTTTTGTTCTAATCTTTTCTGGATATCCAATTCGTTCTGGATGAAGGCTTCGCTTAAGTCTTCCCTCTCCTCCTGGTCAATGCTTTCCTCTTTATTTGATCTCTTCGACCGGCGGAAATGGTCCTGGCAGAGATTGTAGGCGATGCGAAATATCCAAGAGGACAATTTTGAAGGGTCTTTTAGGTTTTTTAAATTATTCTGAATTTTTATAAATGTCTCCTGAATGAGGTCATCTGCTACCCATTCATCTTTCACAAGGGCTAGGATGAACTTTCTTACCCTGGCATAGTACTGATCGTAAATATCCCAATACTCCATCTTAATATCACCCTGAAATTATCCGCAGCACGATTTACTGGCCTGCCTGTCGCATGGCAAGGAAAATTCCTTTTCCTGCCCCATCAATTCGCTGATCCTGTTTCTAATAGCCAAATGGGCTCCTTTTTTAACCTGACTGGCCAGGTCCACAGCCTCCTGAATCTGTTCAAGGGTAAGGCCTACTGCTCTCGCCTTCCCGAAGTAATGTTCAAAGCAGGGGATACAGTTCGCTGCATTGGCAGCACCCAAACAGATTAAGACTTTTGTCCTTTCATCCATGGTCAAATCCTCCTTTTGAGATTTCTGAATATAAGACGGAATAGACCATTGAAAGGTTACACTTCTTTCTATTTTTATCTCTCAAGTTGATCGAATTTTAACCTTATTGTATAAGAACACTCTTTCCCTAAAACCATCATACACTTACCTAAAGGTGGTTTAAGTTCATGTTTTAATCCCTGGGCATCAATCCATCCTTGAATCCTTGCAAGAATTCCACATTCATACTGGTCCTTGATCCCCGCCCTCAAAATATTTTCATAGGCAAAGCATCTCTTCAAATGCATTTGATAGGATTGATGATCGAGGATCTTGATTTCGTATTCAGCAAGACCGGAACCATAGAGCGACATAGCTGCTTTATTGAGAGTGAGGTATTCTTCTAAATCGTTAGGCTCCGGTATGGCTAACGTTTTCATGCACCGTTTCATCTCCACCCGACCGATCTCCCTGCACACCATTTGATTCAATGGATTGGCCACTTCCATACCAAAACGGTTTGCCACAGCCATAAACCATCTGGCATCGTGTGACATCCATCCTTTGATCAGAAGGTCTTTTTCCATCTCAAAGGTTAAATTATTCGACATCGAATTTCTCCTCTTTTCTCCTTACCTTTTTCCCAGGAAGCTGTGAAAATATGTACTCAAAAGTCAGAGGGGCAGGCAGGGGTGTCGAAAAAGTTTTGCAGCGGTACCTCTTAACGTTAACATCAAACGATCAAAAACTGTAAAAGACATTCGTTAATTATTGAGTTTAGTGACCCTTACCTATAAAACGGACGCAATTGTAAAACTTTTGAGATGTCCCTGCGTGCCCCTCTGACTGGATCTTTTCACACCTTCCTGGGAAGAAGATTAAGCCTTGCGCACCCGGCAGGGAATATAACGATGGAGCGGTGTCCCTGCAAAACGATCTCGGTGTTTTGCCGGAGCTAACTCGTTTACATTGACTCCGTGTGGTTCTCCACCATGGACGAGCCCGAAGCCATGAGGGATGATCACCTGGCCGGGATACGAACTGTCAGTCACTTCAGCTTCGATCTGAGCAGACCCCGCTTCGGTTTCGACAACCACAAGGTCACGATCATTGATTTTTAATTCTACTGCATCTTTCGAATGGATCCGTAAGGTACAGGGCCGCTTTCCCTCATTCCAAGCCGGGTCGCGCATGATCGTATTGGCCACCATCTCCATATGGTTTCCAGCAATCAGAATCATGGGATAATCTCTGTTCTCCAGTTGGATTTTCTCGGCAGCAGGTGTCACCTCCCTTACCCATGTTTCCATCTCAGGAAAATGGATATGGATATTTTTATCCGGCGTCTTCAATAGGGCAAGGTTGTTTTCCGGATCTATTGATCCGATCTTCACACCACCCGGTTTCTTAAGAATCTCCCTAAATATCTCTTCTCCTGTGAGAGGGGTCACTTTGTAACCCGCGCGGGCAACATCTTCCGGATGCATCATTGGAAATCGTGCAAGCAAACCCCAGAGTGCAGATAGATTAGGGGATCCCAATTCCTCCCCAAGAGTCTTCGCAAGAATGTAAGGCAACCAGGGCTCCACCTTTGGATTAGCCCGGATATATTGCATCAATGCGAGGCCAAAGCTGAGTCGGTCTTTAGCCAGTTCCCGAAGTTTGGAGGGGTACTCCGGAATCATGCCCAGTCTCTCTGCAAGCTTCACATAGATATGGGCTTCTTCTAATTGTTCACCATCCGGTTGCACTACAGGACGACGCATATCGAAGTAATAGTCAGGGTATCCCCACTGGAAAAATGTGCCGTCCCATTTCTCATAGCCTGTTCTGGCTGGGAGAACATAATGGGATAGGACAGCTGTTTCACTCATGGCCACCTCGATGGTGATCAGGAGATCCAATTTTTTAAAAGCCTTCTCGTAGGCTTTTGTGTCAGCGTAGGATCGTAAAGGATTTGAGCCACTGACGATCAGAGCCCGAATGCGATCAGGGTTATCATTATTGATCTCTTCAGGCATCACATTGGGTGGGAAAACCCCCATGATCAAAGGGATATTGGTCGCGACTGTCTTCCAAGTTCTGGGATCATCTTCTGGCGTATCAGATCCCATTGGCATCAGGTGCCCCAGAAAAACATTGCCGCCCTTGGCTCCTATGCGGCCTGTTAATGCAATTAAGATCAATTCCAAATAGGAACTAAGAGTGCTATGTCGTCCCATCAGGATGCCAAGATCACTACGCAGTGCTGTCTTCCGAGTGGCAAAGAGTCGGGTGAATTCTCGAACGGCATTCGTCTCCAATCCACAGATGCGGCAGTTCTCTTCCACATCGACATCATCAAACCAGTTTCGAATGGCTTCAAAACCATTGACATGGGCAGCCACATAATCTTTAGCAACAAGTCCTTCAGTCAACAGGATCTTAATCATCGCCTTGAACAACAGGGCATCCGTCCCCGGCCTGAGTCGCAGATGGATGTCCGCAAGCTTTGCTGTCTCTGATACTCGCGGATCGACAACAGCCAATAAGAAACCTGGTTCCTTTTTCTTGTTTCGAAGCACTACTGGCGCATTGGGAATATCGTGGCTCACCATGGGGTTGGCCCCCCAGAAGACAAGGAAGTCTGAATCCTTGGTATCAGGGAAAAGATGCATGTTCTGTCGCCCGTAGGCCTTGCCGCTCACCCAGAAAAAACCGGTAAGTTCCTGCGCAAGAGGACTGTAATGATTCCTTGATCCCAACCCATTTAAAAATCGAAGGCCAAAGGCGGCTTCAAAATGGCATCCCTGCCCCCCTCCCCCCATGTATGCAAGCGAGCGAGGCCCATGGGCTTGGGAGGTCTCTTTGAGTTTATCTGCTATCTCATCCAGAGCCTGATCCCATGAGATACGCTCAAAGCGATCTCCAACCCGCTTAAGAGGAAATCTTAACCTTTCCGGGTTATTTTGAAAATACGGAATGTTGGCGCCTTTCCTACAAAGATAGCCCTGTGATCGAGGGTTCTCCTTCTCACCCCTCACCTTAACGATCTTGCTCCCTTCAGTGATCACTTCAAGGCCACAGTTGTTAAAACAGAGCACACAAGATGTCTTTTGCCACTCACTCATGATCTGCTCCTCTCATTCGTATGATTTATTGATAAGGACACACCGAAACGCATTTAATACATTGATACATGGAATGGTCATCCACGGCTGTGAGATGGTTTAACATCTTAATATCCTCAGCACTGTTTTGTTCCTGCTTCATGAAATACGAAAACATGGGGCTTTTACTTGAATATTTTGTGCATAAAGGCCCGTTAACTTTTCCGGTCTTGTCGATAGCTCCGACTGGGCATTGCTCCTGACAGGCAAAACATTCTTTAGGGCATCCTTTCTCACCTTTCTTTGGCGGGGCTGTGAAAGGCATTTTTGCAGTTGTAATAATCCCACCCAGCAATAACCGGGATCCATATTTGGAATTGAAGAGCAGTCCATTCTTTCCTACCTTTCCAATACCCGCAGCTTCACCCATTCTTACCAGGGAGAGATATCCCAAAAAATCACCCTTTCCTTTTATATCATACGGAAAGCAGCCATAGACAGGTACAGCGGTTTCACCCTTTTCCTCGATGATACTCGCGGCCCGCATCAAAACCATATCGATATTCCGGTAATAAATATTTGCAGCCCTCCAGTACATCCATCCCGATCTTTCTCCCGAATTAAATATTCCTTTGGGAACAGGTATCCCGATGCAAAGAATACTTTCGGCTGAAGAAAGCATATCTGACGGGCTGTAACCTGAAGGTTCATTTTCAAGGGAAGATGCCTTAGAAATGCCGAATACAGGGATATTATTTTTGGTGAACAATTTCTTCAATTCCTCGGTTGCCTCTTTCATGCAGATCCTCCCGATCAGAATTTGTTAAATGTACCAACCAACACCTTTTTGAAATTCTCAACTTCCTCCTTCGAATATCCCTTTTTTATCTCCTCGTTTAACTTTTTAATGATGGGTAATGCTTTGTTAGCCACTTTTTTTCCCTTCTCAGTGATATGAACCAGGTAAACCCGCCGGTCTTCCGGATGATCAGAACGTTTCACATATCCCAGTTTTTCTAATCTGTCTATCAGGCCCGTTACAGTTGGATTTTCCAGCATTAATCCCTGGCTGATCTGAGTGAGGCTCGAACCATCATGCTTTTGAAGAAAAAAGAGAAGCATTCCCTGGATGGGCGTCACCTCTATGCCACTTTCTGAAAAGGCATTTTGAAGGTTGATAATCAGTTTCTGGCATACTTTTGAAATTAAGAAGATAAACCGATCTTCAAGAGCCATAAGTATCTTCTCTGAGGAAGTTTTATAGGCTAATATTTAGCATACTAAATATTTTTGTCAAGTAAAAAGTGAACCCTTTACCCCATCCTTCTTTGGGTGATGCGTGATTCCTAACGACGGTGAATGATCGGTAACTCGATGCATGAGGCATGAGGCGTGTTCCGCAGCAGATGGATCTTAGGCGCTGGATTGATGATGGGAGTCTCAAAGTTATCCGTATCAGCTAAAGCGATTGTAATGCGAAGACGGGACCCCTTAAGGAACCGGTATGAGGTCGGTTGCAAGCTGAAGATTAGCTCAATGGGTTTTCCGACCGGAATTGGCTCCAAGTCGCTCTTGTAGTGGGAATGATAGGGTAGCCCGAGATTACTGTAAGGCGCTTTGTTCAATCTGCGATGAGAAGACCGAAGAATACCTTCGGTGATATAGGTGGACTTCCCACTGTTATCCACTTCTTCGAGGTAAACGAAGAAATCCAGGTCCAGAGCGTCGGTGGTAAACCAGAGGTTTGCAACAGGATGGCCTGTAATCTCCATGTCCGACTCCAGGGGTGGTGTGGTGTAGGTTAAACCTTTCTCGTCATTGGTCTTCATGTTAGGATAGTTACGGGGCCAGTTGACAGCATACCATCGCGAGTATTTACCGCTTGTCATAGAGTAGTCCACTGTATAGGCGTCAGCGGCCTCTTTCTGACCCGGGGGTTCTGGACGTAAAAATCCATCATTGATTGACGCGACACTACCAGTCTTTCCATCATTGAAGTAAAAGCGAGTCAATTTCTGGTTTGCCAAAGGCCATTGATTACTTGTCTGCCAGGCACCCTTCTTCAGCCCGCTCATTACATAGTAGTAAATGGACGGTTCTTTCATGATGCCATTGTCAATGCCCTTCAGCCAATAGTCGAACCACCGATGCACTTCGGCCCCGAAGTTGAGGTCGAATTGGTCTTTCTCCACTTCGCTGTGATCTGCAGGACGGACGAGCAGACGTTTGGGCATGGTGAGATTGGCATACCAGAGAAACATGTCATGTGCGCCCGAAAACAGGTCATACCAGCCAGTTGTCATATAGACTGGGACGGCCGATTTGTTGATCCTGTCCAGGAGGGGATAAAGATTGGCACCTCCCTCCCAGATTTTAATCTCATCAGAAGTGATACTATCGCGAAAGGGAAATTTCCTAAACCAAACCTCCGATTGTTTTCCAAGCGTGGCGCCGGTTCGCTCTTTTCGGGCGGCGGCGAGTAATGATCCATCCTTGTCGCTATCCACCGGTGTTGGCACTTGTTCAAGAAAAGATGTCGACCAGGAGAAAAAAGAGGCAAAGGTTTTGTTGAGGACTCCGCCTGGATAGGTGACAGAGCTGTACGTATCGAGCCCGCTTGAGGTCGGAAAGAGGGCCTTCAGATGTGGATTGCCAGTTGCTGCAGCCGCAAACTGGATCATCGCCTGAAAGGAGTCCCCATACATGCCAATGTTGCCGTTGCACCATTTCTGAGTCGCGATCCAGTCCAGAATTTCGTTGACCTCTTTGGCTCCCACCTCAAACGATGCATTCATGACTCCAAAAGATGCCCCTGTACCCGGCCTTTCGACAACAATGACAGCATAGCCATGTTTGAGCATGTTTTGGAGATATTTGTTTCTGAAAACCCCATCCATGAGGTGCCCTCGCTTGTCAAGCCAGTAGCGCACCCGAAGATAGGCCTTTTCTTTCCAGCCAAGGTTAAACAGGTCGGCGATGATGTTGTTGCCATCCTTATCAAAAATGGTAAAGGTTCTCAGGTAAGGGGTATATTTGAAGAGAACAGGCAAAGGTTTATCTGCTGGAACTCCCTTATTCGTCGGGAGATAAAGGTCGTAGGCTAAACGTGTTCCGTCAGAAAGATTGAGGTAGTCAGAATGCCGCTCGTTGCCGTCGTAAATTGCTTCCGAGTAGCCCTGGTATTTGCCAAAATCCGATACCTTCTCACTTGCAGACTGCCTCTTGTAGAGAAAAAGGAGCCCAACGAACACCAGGATTAAAAAAAGAGAGATTATTGCTACCTTATTCTTCGTGTTCTTCATTTACAGATCCTTTCATCCAGAGAACCAAAAACTTAGAGGTTTAATTCGTGAGGTTATTTTAGTCTCAACCCTTAGAACTATTTTATTGCAAATCGCCACTTGCAGAACAGGTTTTTGGGGTGGGGGTCGGGGGGAGCAAAGAGACATTCCACCTTAATGCGTTCATCGATCTCCTTGGCAAAACTCACAAACTCTCCCCGGTGCATCTCCTTGCAGACAAATTCTTCCTGCCCACGCTTGAGGCGGGCTTCCTGGGTGGGACAACTGGGAACGGTGATGATCACCTCATCTTCTTTCTCTTCAATCTGATACCCCACCAAAATAGTCCATGTAAAGTATCTCAGGGCTTTTACAAACCCTTTGAGCCCTTTCTCTTTAATATCAAAGCGATTGCAAATATCCTTTGCAGCCATTCCAGCGACACGACCCCAGACCTGTTCATTAAGTCGTTCGGCTGTGGGTTGATCGAACTTTTCCGCTATATTAATAAACCAGAAGGCATCCATCACACGATAATGCCAGAGCAAAAATTGAATGTAACTCCGGAGCTGTGAAGTATCCATCTTTTCAAAAACTCTTAAGTCCATATGACCTCCGAGATAATGTAAGAGAGGCTTTTTTTCTATTAATAACAATTCATTAAATCCTTTTACATGTCATTGCGAGCCCAAAGGGCGTGGCAATCTCGTTTTTCATGAGATTGCTTCGTCGCTCCGCTCCTCGCAATGACAATTTGTTTTGTACGTTTGTAAAAGTTCTGAACAAAATGAGAAAAGGAACCGATCCCCTTCTGGATACTATTTTCTGAACTTCTTCTGTTTTCTTCTTGGCTTTGTTTTCGGAACCCTTTTTTTATTCTCTGCAGCCTTCTTTTCTTCAAGAAGCCTTTTCGCATCGCGACGACCGAGTTTGCGGAGGGCTACCAGCACTCCCTTCTTCTCTTCTTTCGGTTTAAAAACTCCGCCCTCCCATTGGTAAACCGTCAGAGGAGTGACTCCAGCGAGGCGTGCAAGGTTCCTCTGGGATAAACCCAGACGTTTGCGGAGACTTCGAATCAGTCTTGGAGAAAGACGCGATGTCTCCACTTCCTCCGGGGCCGCCTTTAGCGGAGGCTGTTTGTCCCTTTCCTTCTTTTGAAGCGCAATGAATCGTTCGAGGTTTATAACCGTTTTTCGAAGTTGCGAGACGGTGCTTTTTAATATCCACACATCCTTCTTTAACGGGCTCGTGACCTTCCTCATCTCCCTCTTTGCCAGACGCACGATTTCTGACTTAATGATCGCTTCCACTTTTCCCATGGGTATCTCCTTTCAGTTTCTGATCTGCTTCTCCATTCTCTCCATCAGTTCCCTTGCCTTCTGGATTCTTTTCCCCTGAAGGATCAACCAGGCCCTGCTCTTTTTCACCTTTCCACGAAGCGAGATGAGGTTCTCCTGCACCCTTTTCACTGAAGGTGTTCCAATGGCGAGCTTTTGAGACAGTATCCTTTCCGGTCTTTGAATCTTTTTTACATCCTTCTCTGTAATAGGAAGATCGATCTCCATCTCTTTTAAGGCTTTCATTAAACTCCGGTAGGAGACTTCTTCCAGTTCGAATCTCTCAGAATATTTGACTGCCTTCTCCATGATCATCTTTGCTTTTCGCAGAGGCAGTCCAAATGAAGTCACCATCCACTCCATCAGGGGAGTGGCGCCAATAAAACCTTCCTCTGCCTGTGTTAGCATTTCTGTTTCGTGAACCTGAAGAAGCCGTATCACATCGGTCATCACCGGAAGAGCGGGTTTGGTCTCATCTACCAGATCCATCACCCAGTACTTGGTCCACTGGGTGTCCCGGTTATATCCCACGAAAAGACCCTTGCCCGCAGAGAGAAGGCTCACCAGGATTCCATGAGCAAACGCTGTCTTTGCCTTAATCACCTCCAGGGAACAGGGGTTCCGTTTCTGTGGCATGATCGAACTTCCGGTGCTATGTCGATCGCTCAGGCGAACCATATTAAATTCGCTGGTGGATAGAAGGATCAAGGTCTGCGCCATCGTGGAAAGATGGTCCATCATCACCGCAATGTCGTATCCTAATTCTGTCTCAGGCTCCCATCTCTGTGTGATGGGGTCAGTGACGTTCTCCGTGGGCCCATCAAATCCAAGAAGTTTTGACGTTAATCTCCGATCGAGAGGAAAAGAGGTGCCATAACCAGCGGCTGCCCCCAAAGGATTCTTATTGAATAAGGCAAACCAGTGGGTGAATCGCTCAACATCCCTACTGAGCGCCTCAGCAAATGAGAGCAAGAGATGGCCAAACGTTGTGACCATTGCAGGCTGGTGGTGGGTGTATCCTGGCATCAGCGTGGAGCAATGCTCTTCCGCTCGTTTGAGAAGGGATTCAATCAATTCGATCAGTCCCTCGATATATCCCATCACCTGATCCCGGAGGTATAGTCGCATATCGAGGCCGATCTGGTCGTTTCGGCTTCTCCCGGTGTGGATTTTTCCTCCAGATTCTATCCCGATACGGTTGATGAGAAAGCTCTCGATGTTAGAGTGGACATCCTCCTTGGAGGAATCCAATTTAAACATCCCTTTTTGATAAAGTGATTCCAGCTCCTTCAATCCTTTGAGGATTTTTTTCCCATCCTGTTTGGAGACAATTCCCTGCTGGCAGAGCATAAACAGATGAGCACGATTTCCCCATAGATCGTATGGGATCAAACGCTCATCACAGGGAGGAATTCCTTTCACATCTCTACCCGAAAGAAAATCAACGATCTCTTTCGGTGGAAGCTCTTCAAACCGTCCACCCCAAAGCTTTTCGACCTTCATAATAGTTCTCCTGAGAATTTAAAAGGAACTTATCACAAGCAAGGGAATTAAACAAGGCAAAATAAATTTACCCCCTTCCTTTCTCTTCCCTCTCCCTAGGGATATATTATTGGTTCTAAAATTTTCAAAGATTGTGTATATTAGAGCCCGTATTCCAAAACGGACAGCACTGTTCCTAAGGGTCTATAGCCGGGGTTCACCTCGGTTATTCGTTTGGCAGGGAACCGGGGAAGGAAACGCAATGGACGACAAGCACCTTTCAAAGAGCGAATTGATCAAAATGGTTTTTACGCGGCTTCTTATTTTTATCCCTTTAATGTTCGTGATGTTCTTCCTGCCTGCTGGAACCTTTGCCTACTGGGAGGCATGGCTGTATATAACCGTTCTCCTTATCCCCATGGTTCTTGTTTTAATCTATTTGCTCAAAAACAATCCTGAACTGTTGGAACGAAGGATGCGGATGAGAGAAAAAGAACCATCTCAAAAATTGATTATCAAACTCGGGTCTCTTTACTATCTCCTCATCTTCCTGATTCCAGGCTTTGACAAACGATTTGGGTGGTCGAATGTTCCGGTTGTGATAGTAATCGTTGCGGACGTTCTTGTATTGCTGGGCTATGGTATCTTTTTTCTTGTATTAAGGGAGAACCGCTATGCATCTCGTATCATCGAAGTAGAACCAGGACAGGAAGTCATCAGTACCGGGCCGTATGCAATTGTCCGACATCCCATGTACCTGGGAGTATCGCTAATTTATATTTTCTCCCCACTGGCACTGGGATCCTATTGGGCAATGATCCCCTCAATGTTGATCATCCCCCTTTTAGTGGTAAGAATTCGAAATGAAGAAAGTGTACTCGAAAGGGAACTAAAAGGCTATAAGGAATACATGCAAAAAACCAAATATCGCTTAATCCCTGGCATTTGGTAGTTCTTCTTATGGCCCAACTTTATGCCTTCTTTCTGTAATGGTGAATTTCAGATTTTTCACAACTATGCTGCAATAGAAGTGGAAATAGTGAATCGAAAAACCTCAATTTTGAGCCGAATAGTTGGGCTTATGAAGGATCACGGGTAAGCATGTGGAACGGAACGGATTGGAAGCGGAAGTTGAATGAGAGGGTTTATTGACCCAGTTCCCATTCCTCACGGATTACTTTCCTGATTTCGCGAGCGCCGTGCACAACAGCGAGTATTTCTATGGTATTATCTCTAAACCTGTAAACAATGCGGTAATTTCTGTAAATGACTTCCCTGAAGCCATACCCTTCCAATTCTGGCACGATACGACCGCACAGCGGCATCTTCTCAAGTTTTTCGGTTGCTTTGATAAGAGATCTTATGAAGCGTGTTGCGTATGTCTTGGAATCTTTGGCAATATACTCGTGAATTGCTTGCAAATGGAGGCTGGACTTTTCCGTCCATCTTATTTTGCCCATTGCTCAACTCGTTTAAGAAGTTGTTCTGTGGTCAGCAATTTCCCTTCTTCGGCGTCTTTGAGGCCATCAAGGACTTGAGCAATAAAGTTTATCTCGTACATGATGTCCTCAACAGAGCACTCATCGGGCAGGCGCTTAATTGTCTCAATCGAAGCTTCTTTGACTGCGGCCATTGAAATAACCTCCTTTCTCCAGAGGAATTATAACACATCCTTTATAAGGTGCCATGAGTGAATCGGGCTTCAGTTCCGGTAGCATGGAACAGTGCTGACGGACTCAAAACATAGTATTCTCCCCATTTTCAAATCCCAAAAATATTGATAAAAAGACAGGCACATTGGTTACCTTCCCAAGAGGGCACAAGGGGGGTGCACGGAAGGGACACCGTCATCTGCTCCCTTTGCGATGGAAATGGAAATATTTTTATAAGAGCTTGCATGCCACCTTTGTAGGTGAAGGCAAATAATTTTTAAGGGGTGAGAGGAGTTGGGTTTAAGTTAGATTAGAGGTTCCATTCGATGCTATCGACGGGTTCGGGTTGTTCCTCTTGCTTAACCTTAGGCTCACCCGTTCCAAAATTGAATAGAACAAGTTCCATGACAACCCGGCTATAAAGCACGATGAGAAGAAAGATCAGGGGAGCTCCGATGAGGAGCATGAAAATTCCTAAAAAGCGCGGGCCATAAAAACCTGCGATGATACAAACGAGGGCTGCAAGGGCAGCAGAAAAAATAGAAAGGGTATAGACCACTTTGATGACCTTTAAGCTAACGAACTGTTTGAAGGACAGATCAAAGAGGGCTTTGAGAAAATGGAGAGAACGAAACGAAAGCTCTGTGTGAGAGAAGTGATGGTGTAAAAGGTTTTTTACTTTCCAGAGCTGACTGAAGGATCCACCACAATTCATGCAGAATACTGCATCGTTTTCATTAGAGGCACCGCAATCATTACAAACCATCTTCGCCCTCCTGAAACATCCAACAGGTTAACTGACAGGTTTAATCTCTTGAATCTTCCAATCGCCGTTTTCCTTCTTCAGAATAGTATCGAAAACAATTCTGTTCTCCTCCGGTTTTCCGCCAACTTTTTTAGAAGACTTGATCAGCCATTCTAACCGGATGTCGGCAGTATCACCCGAGATCATCTGTTTCTTCAAATCGTAAGAGAGATGAATGTAATTGAAGTGCCTCCATGTTTTGAGCGCCTCGAGCCGTTTCTTTTCTCTGTTGGTAAAATCATGAGAAAAGCAGGCCATAAAGAGGTCAATGTTCTGTTGCAGGTTTGCCTGTCTGACCTTTTCGAAAAGAGACTTTATTTTTTCAATCTCCTGATCCGCAAACCCTGTTTGTGGACGGTGCAAAAGGGGTAGAGTGGAAACCGGAGTGACGTTCTCGTTTGCAATGAGCTTGTCAGGTACAGAATACCATGGATGGAGAAAGTATCCCCCCGCCCCGAGAAGGATGATGAAACTGCTTATAAGAAGGATGGTAAAATGCTGAGAGAAAAATTCTTTGAATCCTTGGGAAACCAAACTCTTTTGGGTTTCCCCGGGCAAAAAGGAGAGAAATTGTTTCCATTTCTTTAAATTTCTCACCCTTGTTTGGAAGCTTCTATCCAATTCCTGTTTCTCTTTCAGGAAATCCTCTCTGGTGATCCCGGCTTCTTTGTTGATAAATTGTAATTCTTCAAGCCTCTTCTGAATGGGTTTGACCTCTTTTTCTAACAATTCGATCTCATCTGACGCTCTTCTGCGAACGGAATCAAGCTCCGCTCCAACTTCTTGCTGGTGAGCCTGGAGTTCTTTCAGCCGCTCTTGATACCGAACCGACAGAAGAGTGAATTCTTCGTTGGAAATTTTATCTCTCTGTGCCTCTAAATTCTTTAAGCAGATTTCCAATTCATCCTTCTCTTTCAACAGTCTCAGCCATTCTTTTGAACAGTTCTTAATCCATTTTGTTTCTAAGGGTTGACGTCTTGTTTCTTGAGACTCCGTCTCCTGTCTCAAGAGTGAGCCGCATTTTTTACAATAGTTTCCATTTTGATAAAGATCCTGACATATTGGACAGATGAGTTTATTTTCAATTTTTTCTACCTTGAGAAAGTATTCTTCTTCATCAGTGAGAAGGAAGCTCCCACATTTTCTGCAAAACTCTTCCCCTATCTCATGGGTCATGCTACATCGGGGGCAAATGACCATGTCTGACTCCAAAAATTTGTAACTATCCTAATAATAACCATATGTTTTATGCATTTTGTGTGCCACAGACTCAAAGAAGAATTTTAGTCACATTTCAAGGGGTTTTCTTATCATTGGAAAGTCGAATTAGACATAATTGCAGAATTCGGATCAAAATTGTCCACTCCAATGGGGGGGGGTATTCCTTAATCATTCAAGGATATTATACAGACGTTTATAAGGGGTGGAATGACCAACAATGCGGGTCTTCTTCAATAGGGAATCTATATAGCTCTGTAAAAAAATTCTTGACAATAAATAGCATTTGATATATCGAATACCAAATGCCAAATTCATTTTCAAAGCTGAAGTCTTTTGCAAAACCAATTTTAAGAGACGAAGTCTACTCTTCCATCAAAGAGGCGATCCTGACCGGTGAAATGGCTCCTGGAGAGAGGCTCTCCATTGGTCGTCTCCTTCAGGAGATCGGCGCCAGCCCTACCCCCATTCGAGAGGCCTTATTGAAACTGGAACAAGAGGGCTTCGTTAGCCGTTTGCCAAAAGGGGGATTCATCGTCAGTCGATTCACGAGGAAGGATATAGAAGAGATATTTAACATCAGAGCTCTTTTAGAGAGTTATGCAGTGGGCCTGTCGGTGAGTCAAATTCGGAAAGAGGACATTCAGTGGTTGGAAGAAAATATCAAGAAGTCTGAACATCATATCCTGAAAAATAAATTGAATAAAGTGAGTACCTTAAATACGGAATTTCATGACTACCTGAACCAACTTTCCAGAAACGACAGGCTCCTTTTCCTCATTAAAGGGCTGAGGGACCAAATTTTTCAGTATCGGTCGGCGATCCTCAGGGTTCCGGAAAAGGCAAAAATCTCTATCGAACACCATAAGAAGATGATCGATGCCATCAAGAAGAAGGATGTGGAGCTCCTCAAAAAACTTACTCAAGAGCATATCCAGGTGGGCAAAGAGGTCATCCTCTCTGCAATAGAAAAGGGAACCATCAAATTGTGATGGTTGACATATTACCCATAAACAAAAGGGTGGGATGGTGGATTTAAAAGTCGATGTGGCCGGGGTCACATTTAAGAACCCGGTTCTACCTGCCGCTTCTGAATTAGTATTCGATGGCCCATCTGCAAAAAGGATAGCAGAGGTAGGGGTGGGTGGAATCGTCACCAAGACGTTCACCACATCCCCTGAATTCAGAATCAGAGTCAGACCCTACCAGTTTCCCCTAAACCATTTCGATCCGGCATTTAAGAGATCCGGAAGTTTCTATTCTCTGGCTTCTCCCCATGTCCCAGAGATGAATGTCGTGATGGAGAATAACGTTCCGGAAATAGCTCAGGTCTGCAAAGAAAATAAGATTCCGCTCGTAGTCAGTTTTTACGAGAAGCCTCATGATTTGACCTCCTGGAAAAGAGTGGCTAAAGGATTTGAAAAGGCCGGAGCCCGGATACTTGAACTCAACTTTTCTTCACCCACCATGAAAGGCGATCTCGAAAAAAGTTTAAGCTCCAGTTTTAAGATTATTGCGGCTGTTGCAAAATCTTCGCATATTCCTTTTGGAATAAAGATCAGCCCCATGATGGAGCCCTTGATCGATGCTGTGAAGGGTTGGAAGGAGAGAGGCATCTCCTTCGTCACCGCCCATAATGCGCCGAGCGGAATTTATATAGATGTTGAGGCAGAAGTTCCCTATGGGGCCCCTGCCATTGGGGGCTATCTCATCGGGCGTCCTTTCCTGCCCGTCTCTCTTGCCAGGGTGGTCCAGATATTGAAGAACATCGAAATTCCGGTGATAGGAGTAGGCGGGATATTTAAAGGAAACGATGCCCTCCAATATCTCCTCTGCGGTTCTTCCTTAGTTCAAGTGGGAACAGCCGTCTACATAGAAGGAACAGGTGTCTTCAAAAAAATTAATCGGGAAATCACCTCCTGGATGAGAAGAAAGAAATACTCCTCTATCTCAGAATTTAGGGGCAAAGCACTCAAGAAAATCGTCCCATCAGCAGAACTTAAAATGAAAGAAAGATTTCCCTATACCCTTCCTCCGGAAACCCCTTATCGTCCAAAGATTGATCATAAGAAATGCATCCTCTGCCAGACCTGCTGCAGATGCTGTTTTTATGAGGTTTTACATCTTGAGAATGGAAAGATCGGCGTAGAGGAGGAACGCTGCTGGAGTTGTGGCCTCTGTGTCGGCATCTGCCCTGAAAAGGCCATCACGCTGGTGGATAAAAAAACTGGGAAGATCATCTGGAAAGGGCAAGGATTAGCTCTCTCTTTTAGCTAAGGGAGAAAGAGATTTAAATAAAAAAAGGAGGTGAGGCTCTAAGTCGCTTTAAAAGAATGGCGAGAGGTAATTTAACTTTAAAAAGAATTTCTAATCAATTTGAAAGGAGGAGGACCATGAGGAAGATAATGATAGGTTTATGGATCATCATGATGACTTGCACCATTGGGATTCTCAATAACCCCTCCCAGGCAGTGGAATTAAAGATGACAACCTTTCTTCCAAAGGATGATGTCAATCATACGGCCTGGTGGGCCTTTGTGGAGGAAGTTAACAAGAAATCTAAGGGAGACCTGGTCATTAAGTTTATAGGAGGTCCAGAAGCTGTTCCTGCTTTTAAACAGTTCGAAGCGATGAGGACAGGTGTTGTTGATATGATTTTTGCAGCGGAGTCTTATTATGGAGGGACGGTAACCGGAGCAGCATATACCCACCTGAGTCGTTTGACCCCACCAGAAGAGCGCAAGAGCGGATACTACGATTTAAGGGTCGATCTCTTAAAGAAACATAATGTCCTCTATCTGGGTAGACCAGAACATGGTGTCTGGTTCCATATCTTCACCAATAAATCTGTTAAGAGGCCTCAGGAGATGGTTGGCCAGAAGATTCGGACTTCAGCCACCTATGAACCCTTTGTGAAAGCATTGGGAGCCGTTCCCATCACACTGCCTGGATCAGAAGTCTATACCGCTCTCGAACGTGGCGTGGTGGATGGTTATGCCTGGTCTGTTCTGGGAAATATTTCCATGGGATGGCCAGAGGTATGTAAATTTATCGTTGAGCCAAAACTCTACTCGATGAACCTCGAGGCCCTGATCAACCTGGAAACCTGGAATAAACTTACCAAGCCTCAGCAAAAGTTATTAATGGATGTGATGATTGAAAATGAGACTAAATTTACCAAGGTTTTTGAAGAACTTGGAGAAAAAGAACTGAAGGCCATGCAGGCGAAAGGGATGAAATATGTTCAATTCAGCCCAGAGGATACCAAATGGTACGTTGATCTTTCTTATAAGGCGGGTTGGGATGAAGTGTTCAAGAAAGCTCCTGAACTCGGTCCAAAACTCAGGAAACTTTTAAACCCATAATATATTTTGTCCTGTGCCCTCACCCCTTCCAAAGAATAGAAGGAAGGGGTGAGGAATAAAATGCTTGATTAAACGAGAAAAAAATGGGGAAAATATTTGATAAAATTTTGGTCTTTCTCTTTTGGATGGGAGGGGGACTTTTGATGTTTTCGACGGTCGGCACCTGTATAGATGTCATACTACGATACTGTTTTAACCACCCCATCCACTGGATGTTAGAAATTACAGAATACATTATGCTCTACATCCCATTTTTAGGAGCTGCCCTTGTTTTGAAGGAGGAAGGTCATATCCGTGTCGATATATTGATTAACCATCTCAGTGAACGGACCAGGGGGAGGCTCAATGTCATCACTTCCTTTTTAGGTGGGATCGTGATGCTCACTTATACCTGGTATGGTGGACAGGTCACATGGGACTTTTTCAAAAGAGGAGTTCCTGCCTTAGAGTCGTTAAGAACACCCATGTTCCTAATTTTAATGATCATTCCCATCGGAGGCTTCTTTTTTACTACTCAATTTTTCAGACAGATGGTTGATTATTACCAAAAACTGAAGAATTAATGGGAGAGAATATACCAATGGAATGGTGGATGGCTTTATTATTGCTCATCGGTGGGACTGTCCTCCTCATGTTTATGGGATTGCCCGTCGGGGTATCTTTTCTCTTTGCCAACCTTATTGGAACCCTGGTCTTTATGGGTGGACTTTCTGGGTTTAAATTGTTAATTCTCAACCTTGAAGAAAGTCTCACCTCCTTCGGACTCCTTACAGTTCCTATGTTTATCTTGATGGGCGAGGTAATGTTCCATTCAAAGATGGCTCTCCGAGCTATTGATGCCCTGGATTACTGGATTGGCAGAGTTCCTGGTAGATTGGGACTCCTCGCTGTTGCCTCTGGGACGATCTTCGGTGCCACAAGCGGTTCAACAATCGCCACGACATCTATGCTTGGCTCTCTATTGATTCCAGAAATGGAACGCCGAGGTTATCAAAAAACCATGTGTATTGGCCCCATTCTGGGGAGTGGAGCATTGGCCATGTTGATCCCACCCAGTATTTTAGCCGTCATTTTAGCAACATTGGTTGAAGTCTCGGTGGGCGGAATGCTTATTGCCGGCATTCTCCCGGGCCTTCTGCTTGCCTCTTTTTATGCTATCTATATTTTGATTCGATGTTGGATCCAACCCGAGATCGCTCCTCCCTATGATATTTCTCCGATTCCCTTAATCAAAAAATTAAAAGAGATGACTATTTATGTATTACCTCTTGGACTCATCATTTTTTTAGTGGTAGGCATTATCTTCTTAGGAATGGCCACACCCTCAGAGGCAGCGGCCATGGGAGCTATTGGGTCAATTATTTTATCCGTTTTCTATGGGGAAATGAATTGGGAAATATTCAGAAAATGCATATTCGGAACAATCAAAATGACAACCTTTATGTTCATCATCATTATGGCATCTATGATCTTCAGCCAGATTCTTGCTTTCTCGGGTGCAAGTAGTGGCCTCATTCAGGCGGTGGTCAAACTGGAATTGCCCTCCCTGTTAGTTCTAATAAGCATGCAGGTGACCCTTCTTTTCCTCGGCTGTTTCATGGATAACCTCTCCATCGCGGTCATTGTCGTTCCGATTTTTATGCCGGTGATTAAAGCATTAGGCTTCGATCCTTTGTGGGTAGCTGCCATGACGTTAATTAACATGGATTTGGGTAATCTCACCCCTCCCTTTGGTCTGCAACTCTTCGTCATGAAAGGAATACAACCCATGACTCCAATGGCTGTTATCATTCGATCCGCGCTTCCATTTGTCTTATGTGAAGTATTAGCATTAATCGCCATCATGATTTTTCCTGATATCGCCCTCTATCTCCCCAGTTTAATGCGCAAAGGATAAGGAAATGCTTAAGAGAATAAACCACATCGGAATTGTAGTCGGAGATTTTCAAGAGGCGCTGACGGTCTATTCCATGGGACTTGGAATGAAGCTCGATAAAATTGTTGAAATTCCGGATGTCCAGTTGAAAATCGGCGTCTTCAAAATAGGCGAAATCGAGATCGAAATCCTTCACTATGCAAACTCTGAGCTTCCAATGGTTAAGGCTCTTCGAGGGAATTACCCGGGAGTGAACCATATCTGCTATGAAGTGGAGGAATTTGACGAGACCTTGAAAAGGTTGATGGAGAATGGTTTTAAACTGATCGAGGGATTTCCCCGAAAGGGGGTCCATGGAAGGATCGCCTTTTTTATCCCCCCCCATTCACCGGAGGAGAGAATCGAGATTTTAGAGGTTGAAGCTTAAGATGAATAAATATGGAAAAGAGCGAAAACTCTGGAACGAGAAGATAGAAGCGATCTCCGAGGAGAAGATAAGGGCCCTCCAGTGGAAGAGGCTTAAGAAGCAACTTAAATATGATTATGAGAATTCCACTTACTATCGCAATAAATTTGAGGAAGCAGGCATCACCCCCCGGGATATTCGCTCCTTTGAAGATTTTCAAAGGATCCCCTTGATGACCAAGGATGAGCACCGTAGAGTCCAGCAAGAATCGATCGAACGTTTCGGCCACCCCTACGGACTGATCACCTGCGCTCCCATCGAGAAAATCGTCCGGATCAGTTCGACCTCAGGTACGACAGGGGTTCCAACCCTTTATACCTTGACGCAACATGACGTAGAGGTTGTCAATGAGATGCACGCCCGTAAATACTGGAGGGCAGGTCTGAGACCAGGTCACGTCGTTCTTCAGGCACTCTCCCTCAGTATGTTCACCGGTGGTCTCCCCCTCTCAGATGGAATTCAAGCGATGGGACTCTGCTGTGTGCCTGTAGGTGCGGAAGGGGGAACCAAGAGAATCATTGACTTCCTCCTTCTGACCCGTCCTCAGGCCCTCATTGCCACACCCTCCTTCGGAGATTACCTGATTGAGAAGGCCCCTTCCCTCATCGGAAAAGAGGCAAGTGAACTTGGGATACAATGGTTCTTCTGTGCTGCAGAACCAGGAGGTGGAATCCAGACGATCCGGAACAGGCTTCGAAAAGGATTTCGTGCCAGAATCTTTGACCATACCGGAGGCGGTCATGCCTTTCATGGAATCTGTTGCGGAGATGAAGAATATCGAGGCATGCACTTCATCTCTCCGGATCACTGCATCCTTGAATTAATCGACCCTGAGACAAAAAAGACAATGGAGATGGTCCATGGCGCCATTGGCGAAATGGCCTTCACATTCATCGATTGGGAGGGAGGTCCTTTTCTCAGGTATGTCCTAGGGGATATTATCCAGATCTTTACGAAACCCTGTGAATGCGGTTTTCCTGGAATTAGGTTCAATATCCTTGGACGTGGGGATGATATGCTCATTGTCAAAGGGGTAAATATCTATCCTTCTGCCATCAAGGAGGCAATCAACCGGTTCCATCCAAAAACCACGGGAATTTTCAAGATTCTGCTCGACCAACCCGGACCATTGGTGAAACCACCCTTAAAATTGAAGCTGGAATACGGATTGAATGTAAAACAGGCGGAAAGAGAGGGCCTTAAGGAAGAGATAAGAAAATATATGAAGGATAACCTCAGAGTCAATCCGGAGATCGAGCTTGTGCCCCCTGATTCGATCCCTATTGAAACAGGGGCTACAGGAAAAGTGAAGCTGATAGAAGTTGCGAAGGATGAAAAGTGAAAACGAGAAAAAAGAAATACCCCTCAAGGGGGCCGAAGATTGATAAGATTCTTGTTTCTGTCCTGCAGAGGAGATTCAAATCGATCACCGAAGAGATGGGGCTGACGCTCCTGAGAACGACCCGCTCTCCCATTCTGAATGAGGCCAGGGATTTTGTCACAGGTCTCTATGATGCCAGAGGGCGGATGCTCGAACAGACAGAATATATCCCTGTCCTTGCCTTCGCTCTTCAACCTGTCTGTCAGTACATTGTGGAGTATTTTGGAGAGGAGATCTATCCCGGAGATGTAATTCTCCATAATGATGTCTTTACACGAGGAAATCAGTTAGCAGATGTCGCTGTCTTTAAGCCCATCTTTTATAAAGGACGCTTAATTGCCTGGGCAGCCTGTAAGGGACACCAGGCAGATGTGGGTGGTGCTGTCCAGGGAGGATATAATCCCCAAGCCAGGGAGGTCTGGCAGGAAGGATTGAGGATCCCTCCTGTGAAGGTTTATGAAAAAGGTCAATTTAAAAAGGATGTCTGGAATCTCATCTTCTCAAATATCAGGTATAGCATTGTAGAAGAGGATATTCGAGCGGAAATGGGAGGTTGTGTCGTCGGAGAAAGGGGAATCCTCTCTCTGCTTGATCGCTACGGAAAAGATGTTTTTGAATCTCACATCGAGTATCTCTTCAATTCGACTGAAAAGATGATGCGGAAGGAGATTGAGGTGATTCCGGATGGAACCTATCAGGCGGAAAGTTATGTTTTTTATGATGGATTTCATGAGGGTTCAAAATTTAAAATCTCTCTCAAGATTAAGATCAAGGGGAGCGATATCTATTTTGACTACACTGGCACAGATCCACAGACCGAAGGTTTTGTCAACGCACCTTATGCCGCGAGCCTCTCAGCCATCACTCTCACCTTTCTCATGCTGGTTAATCCCGATATGCCGCATAATGATGGGACAACGCGGCCGATTCATATCCATATCCCGGAAGGCACCTTCCTCAATGTCAAATTTCCAGGAGCCTCCACCTTCGGAAACAGCATTACCGGCCCTCACGCAGATGCCATTCTCAGGGCTCTCTCAAAGGCTCTGCCTGAAAGGGTGACGGCAGGGTGGAATCGAATGCTTGCCTTTGCCATCTCTGGGAAAGATCCGAGAAAAAATGCACCGTATGTGGATATCCTTTTCAATGCCCTGAAGGGAGGCTCTGGAGCAACCTATGGAGTAGATGGATATGATCATATCGGATTGATCAATTGTGCTGGAGGCATTCTCGCTCAGGACCCGGAGATGTTTGAGCTCACCACTCCTCATCTCCTTCTGAAACACGAATATGTGACGAACTCCGCAGGGGCAGGTCAATGGCGGGGAGGTCTCGGTGTGGAAACGATCTTTAAAATCTACGGAGAAGAGGTCACGGGTGTAACCTTCGGGGATGGAGTGGATGAGGAGGCAAGGGCTTTTGGATTATTTGGGGGGAAAGAGGGAGCATTGAATAAACTCGAGTTGATCTATCCAGGGGGTCACATCCATTCTCCGACAACGAAAGATGTGATTAGAGGTATTCCAAAAGGAGCCATCTTCCACGAGATTGCAGGCGGTGGCGGAGGTTATGGAGACCCGCTGAAAAGACCATCGGAAAAAGTATTGAAAGATGTCCGTAATGAATTCGTCTCCATTGAAAAGGCCAAGGAAGATTATGGGGTGATCATCAACCCGCACACGCTTGTGGTGGATGAAGAAGAGACAAGGAAACTGAGGAATCTCAAAATATAAGGCTACCTCTAAAAATGTCATTCCGGTCCCGATCTTCATCGGGAGAATCCAGAAGTCTTAGAAATAACTGGACTCCCACCGGAGTTTATCCCGTACTTGATACGGGGCGGGAGTGACGAATTTGTAATTATTAGAGGTTCCCATAAGAATAAAAGAGAGTTGCTGAGGATGGGATATAAGATCGGGATTGATGTGGGTGGAACCTTTACAGACTTCCTCCTGGCTCGTCAAGATGGAACCACAGAAATCTATAAGGTCCTCTCCACACCAGAGGATCCTTCCATCGGCCTGATGAATGGTCTGGAGGAGATGGCCAGAGATCGAAAGATCTCTCTTCAGGAATTTATCAAAGAGGTCGAAACAATTGTCCACGGGACGACCGTCACAACGAATGCAGTGCTAACCTATCGGGGGGTCAAGACAGGACTTCTCACCACCAAAGGGCTCAGGGATACCCTTGAAATGAGAAGGGGGGTTCGTGAGGAGCAGTACAATAACCGGTTCACCAATGTTGAACCTCTGGTCCCGCGGCATCTACGCCACCCCATCGAAGAACGTCTCGATTACAAAGGAGAGATCATCACTCCAATCCAAATGTCAGATGTGGAAGATTCGATCAAGCGGTTCAGAGAAGAAGGAATGGAGGCCATTGCCATATGTTTCATGAATTCCTTTGCCAATGCCGACCATGAAGAGTCGGCGGCAAAAATGATCCGGGAGAGGATGCCCAATATCTATCTCACCCTCTCGAGTACTCTCCTCCCCTCTATACGTTTCTACGATCGCATCTCGACTACTGTGCTCAACTCCTATGTTGGCCCTATCCTGAGAAGCTATTTGACGAGCCTAACCCGCAGGCTCAAAGGAATAGGGTTTGAGGGTGTGCTCCTCATCATGCAGTCCAATGGTGGAGTCATCTCTCCTGAGAATGCGATTGAGAAAGCTGCCGTCACCCTTCTCTCTGGACCGGCAGGAGGACCTGTTGCCGGTATTGCCTATACCGCAGTCCAGGGATATGACAGCTGCATCACCGTGGATATGGGAGGGACAAGTTTTGATGCTGCCCTGATCAAGAACCGAAGTCCTCTAGTGACCACGGAAGGTGAAATCAACCGCTTGAGGCTGGCCTTGCCGATGCTCAACATTGTCACCATCGGTGCTGGAGGTGGATCCATTGGTTGGATTGACGAAGGTGGTCTTTTAAGAATGGGACCGCAAAGCGCCGGAGCAAAGCCAGGACCTGCCTGTTATGACCTGGGAGGAGACCTACCGACATGCACAGATGCTGATCTGTTGCTGGGTTATCTCGACGAAAATTATTTTGCAGGAGGTAGGATTCCTCTGAATCGAGAAAAAGCGCTCAGGGCGATCAAAACTCACATCGCTGATAAGATGAAGATGGATATCATCGAGGCTGCCTCAGGGATGTACCATGTCATCAATGTAAATATGGCCGCAGGGATCCGGGAGGTCTCAGTGAAGAGAGGGGAAGATCCGAGGGAATTTCCATTAGTGGTCGCAGGAGGAGCAGGTCCCAATCATGCCTGTATGATCGCCCTTGAATTAGAGATCCCCGTGATGATCATCCCCAAGGAGTCCTCCATTTTTTGCGCCGCCGGAATGCTGATGAGCAATCTTCAGCACGATTTCGTCAGAACCCTGGTGAGTCCACTTGATAAACTGGATCTCAAAAGGTTTCGCCAACTCTTCGAAGAAATGGAGAGCGAAGGAGCCACTCTCTTGAAGAGTGAACATATTGCTAAGGATCGAATCCAATTCATCTATTCCATCGATATGCGTTATGTAAAACAGTATCACGAGGTCAATGTGCTCACTTCCCCGGAGGAGATCCTCAGGGGAAAACTTCAATCGATTACAAAAAAATTTCATTCAGAACATAATCGCCTCTACGGGTATTCCTTAGAGGAGATTGGGACTCCAATCGAAGTGATCAATCTGAGGCTGACCTGCATCGGCAAAACAGAGAAACCTAGATTTCTTAAGATGAAATATACAGCGCAGGATCCTTCCAAAGCCTTCAAAAAGAAGAGGAAGGTCTATCTCCCGACCAAGAAGAAATTCCAGATGATTCCTGTCTTCGATGGGGACAGGCTTCGATATGGTAATAAGATTGAAGGACCAGCCATCATCGAACAGGTCAACACCACCACTTTCGTGAGCCCTGAATTCTCTGTGCTGTGCGATGCCTATGGGTCCTTTACGATGTATCTCAAATCGAGGGAAAAAGAGTTCAAAGGAAGAGTAATTCAACGAGCACAAAAAAGAGAAACCCAAAACTATAAAGAAGTGGTTTGATACCAGCAATGCGGGTCTTCTTCCAGATAGTCTCCGGTCAAGGAAAGAGCTAAACTTCTGCAGCCGCGGCAGTCTTCTATCCCGCAAATTCCGCATTGGCCTTTGAGATTTTCTTTATTTTTAATCTGCCCTAACAGTTCCGACTTTTCCCAAATCGTTTTCAGAGAATCGTTCAACAAATTATCAATAGAGATGGGAAATCTCCGGCAGGGGAAAACATCTCCATCCGGCATGACACAGAGACCGTCTTTTCCAATGACACAGGGAGCGCCTAATAATTCAGGTTCTTCATGATTGAAGTTGATTTGAAATGCCTGATAGGAAAGAAAAGCATCTTCCTCTTCAATGGAGAAAAGTTCTAAAAGCGTTTTGATCAATTCCTTCCAATCCTCTTTGCTCAACACATCATCTCTCCTCTCCCTTCCCCTGCCCCACGGGATGAACCGTTCGATGATGAACCCATCGACGCCCAATTCCTGTGAGAGTTTGAGAAAAGCTGGAAGATCCCTGAAGTTTCCCTTCATGACGGTAAACATGAGAATGGTCTCAAAACGGTTTTTATCCCTTACCCAGGAGAGATTCTGGATGGTCTTTAAAAAATTTCCCTTTCCACGAATCGAATCGTTTGTCTCTGCATCCGCCCCATCCAAGGAGATTTTAATCTTTCTCAGTTTAGGGAAGTTGGATAGTTTTTTCACCACCTCTTGATCAATGAGAAGACCGTTTGTGATGATGCCCAACTCATCGATGAGAGGAAGTTGATCAAGGTAATCCAGGAGTGGAAAGAGTTCTGGTTTGAGAAGGGGTTCTCCACCCGTGAGATGAATGCAGGCCATCTTATCCCACTCTTGTATCGCGTCGAGAAGATGATCGGCGACTCTCTTCAGCTCTGGCCAACCGAGGTCCTTCTCTCTTGAAAAATTATCCTGGTAGCAGTGCTGACAGCGAAGATTACAAAGGTTGGTGATGTGCCATTGAATATGGAAAGAGTCTTTCATGTGACTATCATGATTGCCCATTGAAATCAGTTCACGTTTGAGAAAGTTTAAATTAGAACCACTTGACATTTATAAAATATTTGATTTACTTTTTAAATCACGAAGGAAGTTGAAAATAAAATTGATTCATCCGGCTTTCGTATGGTACTTTTCCCTTATTAACCCCTCCTCACCTCCCCTTAATGTAAGGGGAGGCTGGGTGGGGTTATTATTGAGGGGAAGAGGGAGAGTTATAAAGGGAGGTTACCCACTCAATTCCCGGATGAACCATAAAATTGTTTAGGAGGAGGAAATATGATGAAGACCTGTTTGTTATCGATGCTAGTTTTTTTGTTTCTCTTTTTGAATGGTAGTGCCATAGCTCAAAACATGAAAGAAGGACTCTGGGAGATTACGGCGAAGATGGAAATGCAAGGGATGCCTATGCAGATGCCCCCACAGACCAATACCCACTGCCTGACCAAAAAAGATACGGTTCCCCAGAAGGCTGAGCCCGGGCAGGAATGTAAAGTGATTAAACATGATGTTAAAGGAGACACCGTCACCTGGGTGATGGAGTGTAAGTCTAAGGAAGGAACAACCGTGTTAAACGGCAAAGTCACTTATAAAGGGGAGACCTTTGATGGAGTTGTAAAGATGAAACAAACAGACATGGAGATGACCCAAAACCTCAAAGGCAAATGGATAGGAAAATGCCCCAAGTAAGAAAGGATGTATCCCATGACTTTTTTTAGAAAAAAGAAGACTCTGACCGGGCTTTCCCGCACCTGTGGCTGAGCGGCAAAAATCGGTCCGGCAGATCTGTCGGAAGCGTTAAAAGCATTGAAGCCTCCCCAGGATCCAAATCTCCTGGTGGGTTTTGAGACCTGTGATGATGCGGCTGTTTATCGCCTGTCAGATGATATGGCCTTCATCAGTACAGTAGATTTCATCACACCTCCAGTGGATGATCCATACTGGTTTGGCCAGATTGCGGCGGCCAATTCGCTATCGGATGTCTATGCGATGGGCGGAAAACCGCTGACAGCTCTCAATCTCATCATGTATCCGATGAAAACGCTTGGACCAACTCTTTTAAAAGAGATACTCCGGGGTGGATCGGATAAGGTTTCAGAAGCAGGCGCTTCCATAGCCGGCGGTCATTCGGTGGATGATAATGAACCGAAGTATGGCCTGGCCGTTACTGGAGTGGTTCATCCTGATCGCATCCTGACCAATTGCGCGGCAAAAGCAGGGGATGCCTTGATTCTAACCAAACCTCTCGGCACAGGCGTCCTGTTTAATGCCTGCCGTTCGAAAAGATTACCCTGGCGTGATTTAGAAGCAATTCTTCCGGAGGTAGCTTCTCTCAATAAAAAAGCAATCGAGGTTGCTTTAAATTTTGATATCCATGCCTGCACCGACATAACGGGCTTTGGCGTTATCGGACACTCTCTGGAGATGGCAAAAGGAAGCGGAATGCAGATCAGTCTTTTCTATGATAAACTTCCTTTTTATCCCAATGCCCTTCAGATGTATCAAAAGGGTGAGACAACGGGAAGCAACAGGGCCAATAGAAAATTGGCTGAAGGGTTCTTTAAGAAAACCAGGGAACTTTCCAGAGCAGAAGAAGAGCTACTTTTTGATCCCCAGACCTCCGGCGGGTTATTGCTTAGCCTTCCCTCGAATGAATCCAACCGGCTCGTCAAGGAATTAAAAAAGGCGGGGGTTGAGGCAGCGGTCCAAATAGGTGAAGTTGTTGCCAGTTCGCAGCCTTCTGTCTGGATTGTTTAAGCTCAACACCTGTTAAACAATCCTCCCCTCTTCTCTAACCTTTTTTGAACTCATGAAAATGTCAGTGGTGTTGACTCCAATTCCATCGATCTATTTCCTGCGCGGTCTTTCGCCGAGGACAACTTTTATCTCTTCAAACTTTCCTTTTCGAAGGACTTTAAGGGTGATCGTATCATTCGGCTTTTTCTCACGGATATATCGAATTAAATCATCGTGTGTCTTCACATCATGTTGATCTGCTTTCACAACAATGTCTCCACCCACCATCACAATCATATTCCCGACCTGAACCCTCTGGCTTCCTCCCTTGATTCCAGCCTTATCAGCCGGGCCCCCTTTAACCACTTCTGCGATCATGGCTCCCCGCTCAACGCTCACCTTTAAAAACTTTGCTATTTCCGGTAGCAATGGCTGGAGCGTTGCCCCTATCCACGGATAAGTCACATATCCTTTCGTGATGAGCTCCGGGATTACCTTTTTCGCTGTATTGACTGGAATGGCAAAACCGATGCCCACGTTTCCACCGGAGGGGCTGATGATGGCGCTGTTGATCCCCACGATCTCTCCGTCGGAGTTAAGAAGGGGGCCGCCGGAGTTTCCAGGATTGATGGCAGCATCGGTCTGGATGACATCCTCGATCATGGTTCCTACTCCGGAGCGGATCGTCCGGCCAAGAGAACTGATCACCCCAGTGGTTAGTGTTCGATCAAAACCAAAGGGGTTTCCGATAGCAAGGACTTTCTGCCCAATTCTCAAATTCTTTGAATCACCCATGGGAATGACCTTCAGTTTCTCTCTGGGAGCTTCGATCTTGAGCACGGCAAGGTCATTGTCCGGATCGGACCCGATCAGTTTCGCAGGCCACTTGGATCCATCTGCCAGGGTCACTTCCAATTTCTGGGCATTGGCCACGACATGATCATTGGTGAGAATATGGCCTTTGGTATCGATGATGGCACCTGAACCGGATCCCTGCGTTGGAAAGGCATTAAAGAAGAAGTCCATCTGGACTGCAATGCTGGTCACATTGACAACCCCATCCGCCGCTTTTTCATAGACAGCGATATTATTCTTCTCATCTTCGGTAACAGAAAAGGCCACTTCTGTGCTGAATAGGCTGAAAAGAAGCAATAGGACACCGATCAAGAGCTGTTTCGATATGTTTCTTGAAATCATTGCTTACCCCCTGAATATAGAATCCCAAATATCAAATTTCCTTTTGAACTTTGACATTCATTTGACATTTGGGTTTTGAAATTTGAACTTTTTTATGATCTCCTCCCGGATCTTTTCGACCGGGACTTTCCTATCATAGAGTCTTTTCGTCAGGAGGGCCTCCTCCTGGCATATTCCTCACCCTGCGCCGTGCTGATCGATGAAGCAATCCAGAAGATTTTCATGACCAAAGACATCACAATCACAGAAACAGGGCATTTGAGCAAGAATTTCGGGAATCTCCTTTGCGATCTGATAAGCCTGCCTGGCTTTCCCTTTAAAAAGGTGTGGATCGAGTGTTTTAGGCAGCCCGGTGTGAGGGTCAATTGATTTTTCTTTTAGAATTTTAAAAGCCTTTGGATCGTTCTCCTGCTTTAGATTTTTAGGATGATCCCCATGAGCCAAGGCTATGCTTGATGAAAGGATCAGAAAGACAAAAAGGGAGAGGGTTTTTTTAAACATCGTCGCTCCCATTATATTCTTCGTAACGGTTCAACATTTTGAAGAGGTAATTAGATGATCAGGTTATCAGGTCGGAATCGACTCGTACCGAGAAGTGGACACCAGGAGATAAGGATAACAGGTCCAGTCAAAAGTATTATTTATCTGAGATCCTGGTACCCTCGTATCCTGCGACCTGATATCCTGGTCACCTGATACCCTTATTTATTTTTTTATATCCTTGGGAGGCCGGCTTCGTCAAATACCCCTTCGAAGAGTGGGCCGCTGAGATATCGTTCTCCAGAATCGGGTAAGATCGTCACAATGGTCTTCCCATCAAACTCACCGCTCTTTGCCAATCTTAATGCCACCGCAATGGCCGCACCGCAACTGACACCCGAAAGGATTCCTTCATCCCGGGCAAGCCGTTTGGCATGTTCGATCGCTTCTTCACTGGCCACCCTCTCCACACGATCGACCATTGAAAGATCAAGAGTGTCAGGAATGAATCCCGCGCCGATGCCCTGAATCTTATGCGGACCCGGTTTCAAGTCCTGACCTGCAAGTCGTTGTGTGATCACCGGGCTTTCAGCCGGCTCAACGGCAACGCTGATGATCTTCTTCTTTTCCAACTTAATATATCTCGAAACTCCTGAAATCGTGCCTCCTGTCCCTACTCCTGAAACGAGCACATCGATTCCGCCACTGGTCTGCTCCCATATCTCCGGGCCGGTTGTCTTGAAATGAATTTCAGGATTGGCAGGGTTTTTAAACTGCTGGGGCATAAAGAATTTGGAATCGGACGCCGCTATACGTTCGGCTTCTTCGATGGCCCCCTTCATTCCCTTAGCACCAGGAGTCAGGATGATATTCGCACCCAGAATCGCAAGCACCTTCCGACGCTCCATCGACATGGTCTCAGGCATGGTGACATTCAGTTTATATCCGCGTGCAGCTGCGACATAAGCCAGGGCAATGCCCGTGTTCCCACTCGTGGGCTCGATGATCTCCATGCCAGGTTTGAGCAATCCCTGTTTTTCTGCTGCCCAGATCATACTGGAACCGATACGGCATTTGACTGAATAGGCAGGGTTTCGTCCTTCGACCTTGCCAAGAATCGTGGCCTTAAGTCCCTGGGTCATTCGATTAATTCGTACAAGAGGGGTGTTCCCGATTGAGAGTGAATTGTCATCAAAAAATTGTGCCATAAGAATCTCCTTTCAATTTAGAATAGACAAATTCTGGAATATTGGAATAATGGAATGTTGGAATGTTGGGTAAAGCAAAAACGAAAAAATAAAAGGCGGTAAAGGCTCTTTGGACTTCAGCCTTTCCCATTATTGCATTATTCCATTTTTCCATCATTCCTGTTTTTTTCCATTATTCGTATCAATTTAGCTCTTTGAAAAGAAGAGATATATGAGTCAATGGATCAAAAGAATCATCATAAAATCCCCCTTAATCCCCCTTTTCCAAAGGGGGAATTCCTTTCACCTCCCTTTGGCAAAGGGAGGTTGGGAGGGATTTTATAAAGTTTTTTCAAACCGCTAAAGTGTTACCATTATTCCAGCCTTCCAATATTCCAAGGTTAGCTCATCGGGGCTTTGAACCTCCTCAGCCTCAACGCATTTGAAACCACCGTGACGGACGAAAATGCCATAGCCCCTGCGGCGAAGATGGGCTTGAGAAGAATCCCAAAGAAAGGAAAAAGAGCCCCTGCAGCCATAGGAATGAGAATCGTATTATAGGCAAAAGCCCAGAAGAGATTCTGCTTGATATTCCGGATCGTCGCCTTGCTCAAGGCAATGGCCGTCACCACTCCCCTCAGATCTCCCCCGATCAGGGTGATATCAGAGGACTCCATCGCCACATCCGTTCCTGTTCCAATGGCAATTCCTACATCAGCCTGTGCTAAGGCAGGTGCATCGTTGATGCCATCGCCTACCATCCCAACTCTTTTGCCTTCCGATTGAAGCTTCTTAATTTCTTCAGCCTTCTTCTCGGGAAGAACTTCTGCTACAACCCGACCAATACCAATTTGACTGGCAATGGCTTTGGCTGTCCGCTCATTGTCACCGGTGAGCATCACGACTTCCAATCCCATCCGTTGGAGTGTCTCCACTGCTTGTTTCGAATTCTCTTTCAATGTATCGGCAACGCCAATAAGGCCTGCGGCCTTCCCATTGACAGCTAAAAACATGGGCGTCTTTCCCTTGCCGGACATGTCTTCTGCCTTTCCAACCAATCCATTAAGCCTAACTTTTTTTTCTTCCATCAGCCTTAAATTTCCAAGTAGGACTTCCCTTGAGTCAATCATCGCCTCAATGCCATGGCCTGCAATGGCTTGAAAGTTCTTAGGGGCGATGAGATTCAAATTGTCCTCTTTTGCTTTATTAACAATTGCCTCGCCCAGGGGATGCTCGGATCCTTTTTCGGCTGAGGCTGCCAGCATCAAAATCTCTTGCTTTGTGAATCCTTCTGATTCGATCACATCGGTGACCGAAGGCTCTCCTTTGGTCAATGTTCCTGTCTTATCCAGGACAATCGTATTGAGCTGATGAGCTGTCTCCAGAGCCTCTGCCCCTCGAATTAAAATCCCATTCTCCGCTCCTCTCCCGGTCCCCACCATGATTGAGGTGGGAGTGGCCAGCCCCAGGGCGCAGGGACAGGCAATGATGAGGACAGCGATAAAGTTGAGAAAGGCATAGGTGAGTGCAGGAGGGGGACCAAAAAGAAACCAGATGATGAAAGTGACAATAGCGATCACGATGACAATCGGGACAAAGTAACTGGCAATCACATCAGCCATCCGGGCAATCGGAGGTTTTGAGCCCTGGGCTTCTTGAACCAGCCGGACAATCTGTGCCAATACCGTGTCTTTCCCCACTCTGGTCGCTTCAAATATGAATGTCCCTGTTTTATTGATCGTTGAGCCGATCACTCTGTCTCCGGCTTTCTTCTCAATCGGCAACGATTCTCCTGTAACCATCGACTCATCTACGGAGGAATAGCCCTCTTTAACAATCCCATCTACCGGCACCTTCTCTCCGGGCCGGACCATGACAAGGTCTCCGACTGCCACTTCACTCACGGGAATATCCGATTCGCCGCCATTTCGTATGACTCTTGCTGTCTTGGGCTGAAGGCCGATTAACTTCTTGATCGCCTCTGACGTCTTTCCTTTTGCCCTTGCTTCAAAGAATCTTCCAAGGAGGATGAGGACGATGATGGCTGCGGAGGTGTCATAATAAACCATCATTTCGAGGCCTTTCACCATGATCCAGTGAGGGGCAAAGGTCACAATCAGGCTATAGAGATAAGCCGCGGAAGTCCCAATGGCGATCAGTGTGTTCATATCGCTTGTTTTATGTTTGGTCGCCTTCCAGAAACCAACATAAAACTGCCAGCCTGCCCAGAATTGGACAGGAGTTGCTAATAAAAATTGGACGAAGAAATTTGTTCCCATGGAAAGGCCCACACCTTTTTCAAGAAGTGAGCCACCATACATGAGAATAAGAATAGGAATGAGAAGAATGGCCCCAATGATGAATTTTCGCCTTAGCTTCAGGAGCTCCGCCTCCCTAATAAGCTTTTCTTTCTCAACAAGATCATCTTCACGTAGCGTCGAGCCTCCGGCCTTGATTTCCAAAATTTGATAACCTGCTTCTTGAACAACTTTCTTAAGGTCTCTGATTGATACTTCTTGAGGAAGGTATTGAACCGTGGCCTTTTCTGTTGCCAAATTCACGACTGCCTGAACCACTCCCTTTGCAGAACTCAGTGCTTTCTCCACTCTCCTGACACATGAGGCACAGGTCATGCCTTGAATCGGAAGAACGACTTTTTCAATTCTTGCTCCGTACCCGAGATCCTCCACTTTTTTAATCAACCTGGAAAGATCTGTCTGATCAGAATGAAAGACCACGGTTGCTTTCTCTGCAGCCAAATTGACTGTCGCCTGAGAAACCCCTTCAACGCTTCCCAACCCTTTCTCAATCCTTGCCGCACAACTGGCGCAAGACATTCCAGTGATGGGAAGGTCAACACGGTCCAGACCTTTTTCTTGATTCTTAGAATCCATCAATAATACCTAAAATAACTAACGCCCCCCTACCCCCTCTTAAGCTAAGAGGGGGAGAAGGGGGAGTTATTCTCTTGTGATTCTTATTTCACCTCATGATAAATTCCTGCTGTTCCCTTTTTCTCTCCACTCTTGTAAAGGACCAGCACCTGATACTTGCCTTTGGCAGGAAGATTGAAGTAGGCGTCATAGCTCTTCATATGATCTTCATACTTCAGGGTCTTGATCTGGTCTTTCCCCTTCGGATCGATCACCTTCATCTGGATCTCGGCATTGGTGATCTCTTTCTGGGTCTTCTCGTCCTTTAGGGTCAGAGCGATATTGTGAGTCGTTCCCGGCTCGATATCCTCTTTCATCTTCATATCCTTGAGCATCTTCTTATGCTCTGCATTGGACATGATCTGAAAAATGATCTTGACCCCCTCAACCGAAACCTCCCGGGTTTCCATCTTCGACCCTGCCCCATGACTATGCCCATGCTGAGCAGATGAAACGGACGCAAGAACGATCCAGCCTAAAAAAGAAACCAGAAAAAACAGTACATATCTCTTCATATTTTCCTCCTATACTTTCAATATATTCATTAAAACCAATAGTTCAAGGACATTTCTTAATATACTAGATTTTCATCTCCGCTGCCTTTAACTTCCCTTTCTTCAATGCCCTCTCCTTGACCAGGGCAAAGATGACGGGCGTGATGATCAACACATGGATGGTCGAGGTCAGAAGGCCTCCTATAATGGGCGCAGCAATCGGTTTCATCACATCCGCACCCACACCCGAAGACCACATGATGGGAACCAGGCCGATCAGCGTTGTCCCGACAGTCATCAACTTGGGACGGAGCCGGAGGACCGAACCCTCCACCGTGGCCTCGTGGATGTCCTGCTGTGTGATCTCTCCTTTCGCAAGACGTTTGTTCAAAGCCTCATGAAGATAGATGATCATCACCACGCCGGTCTCCACCGCAATCCCGTAGAGGGCAATGTAGCCCACCCAGACCGCCACGCTGAAATTATATCCGAGGAGGTACTGAAGGATGACGCCTCCGGTCATCGCATAGAGGACAGCAACCATCAGAATGATTGACTCTGCAATCGAATGAAATGTCATATAGAGGAGAATGAAGATGATAAAGAAGACGATGGGCATCAGGATCTTTAATCGCTCCTTCGCTCTGACCTGAAACTCATACTGGCCGCTCCATGAAAGGGAGTATCCTGTGGGAAGCTTCAACTTCTCCTGAATCACCTTCTTGGCTTCCTCTACATATCCGCCGATGTCTCTCCCTGTCACATCCACATAGACGTACCCAGTCAGCATCGCATCCTCATCCCGAATCATCGCAGGGCCTGTGGTGTGGCTGATCTCTGCCAATTGCCCAAGCGGGACATGAAATAGGGATGGTGAAGAGCCGGCCATCGTTTGCATCCCTGGAGCGCTTCCTCTGACCGGAACAAGTATCCTCTTGATCCTCTCGATATCATCCCGGAGTTCCCTCGGATACCGGATATTGACAGGATACCTCTCCCTTCCTTCGACTGTCCGAGTGATGTTCATTCCGCCCAGGGCGGACTGAATCACTTCCTGCACTTCGCCCACGGTCAGGCCATACCGGGCAATCGCCTCCCGGTTAATTATGATATCCGTGAAGTATCCTCCTGCCACCCTTTCTGCATAGACGCTCCTTGTGCCGGGAACTTGTTTAAGGATGACTTCAATATGGATCCCTGTCTCTTCAATCGTTTTCAAATCCGGACCCGATATCTTGATCCCCACGGGAGTCCGGATTCCTGTGGTCAGCATATCGATCCGGGCGCGGATGGGCATGGTCCAGGCATTCTGAAGCCCGGGAAACTGCATCTTACGATCCATCTCTTCGACGAGTTCCTCGTAGGTCACCGTTCGATGGGCTCCAAGTATCTTTTCGGCAACGGGTCTTAACCATTCGGGCAGGGATGAATAATCCTTTCTCACCCTTCGCCACTCTTCTCTTGGCTTGAGATGAACCGTCGTCTCCATCATGCTAAAAGGCGCTGGATCAGTGGAAGTCTCTGCCCGGCCTGCCTTGCCAAAGACGGTATGGACTTCGGGAAAGCTCTTAAGAATCTTATCCTGAACCGCAAGAAGTCTTCCGGCCTCGGTCACTGAGATTCCCGGACTGGTCACAGGCATATAGAAGATCGTTCCCTCATAGAGAGGGGGCATGAACTCGCTACCAATTCTCATGAGAAGAACGATACTTATGGGGATGATCAGTAAATTGATAAAGAGCGCTGTCTTCTTAAATCTCAAAACAAGGTTGATCACGGGTTCATAGAACCATCGAAAAAATGTTGAGACCGGATTCTCAGCTTCGGGTTTGAGACGCTTGCCTTTTAAGAAGAGGGTCATCAATACAGGAACAAGGGTGATGGCAAGAATTGAAGAAGCAGCCATGGCAAAGGTTTTCGTGAAGGCAAGGGGACGAAACAGCCTCCCCTCCTGAGCCTCAAGCATGAAGACCGGTATAAAGGAGATGATAATGATGATCAGTGAAAAGAAGATGCCCCGCCCGACCTGCTGGCAGGATCGGACAACCGTGGACCAACTATTTTTGCGGTCCTCATCTGTGCCCTCGGAGAGGTGACGATACCCATTTTCGACCATGACGATTGAAGCATCGACAATCACCCCGATGGAGAGGGCAATGCCTCCGAGCGACATGATGTTCGACGTCAGCTTCAATAAATACATCGGGATAAAAGAGACGATCACTGCAATGGGGAGAGCAAAGATCGGTACAAAGGCAGAACGGAAATGGAGGAGAAAGACGATGATGACCAAACTGACGACGATGATCTCTGTGAGAAGTGTCTTCTGAAGATTTTCAATAGAGAGCTTGATCAATTCGGACCGGTCGTAGGTGGGAATAATCTTTACACCTTCGGGAAGCCCGGGGCTGACCACCTTGATCTTCTCTTTGACCCGATCGATTACATTAAGGGCGTTCTCGCCAAACCGCATCACTACGATCCCGCCCACAACCTCACCCTTCCCATCCATCTCCACAATTCCCCTGCGGATCTCAGGCCCAAGGCTGACCTGGGCAATGTCCCTCAGAAGAATCGGAGTCCCTCTTCTACCGCCGACAACAATCTTCTGAATATCCTCGACGGATTTGATGTAGCCACGTCCCCTCACCATATACTCTCTGCCGCCGAATTCGAGGAGCCGTCCCTCCACATCCGCATTTGACATCCTGACCCGCTCCATCACCTCCCTGAGCGAGATGCCATAGGCAGCCATCCGGTTCGGATCAATATTGATCTGGTATTGCTTCACAAACCCGCCAACGCTTGCCACCTCGGCGACTCCCTCAACGCTGGCTAAGGAATAACGCAGATACCAGTCCTGAAGGGTGCGGAGATACGCAAGGTCATGCTTTCCGCTCTCATCAACCAGGGCATAGGTATAGACCCAACCCACCCCGGTCGCATCAGGGCCAAGTGTTGGATTGGCGCCTTCCGGAAGCTTTCCGGTGATCTGCTGCATATATTCTAAAACCCTGGATCGTGCCCAATAGATATCCGTGCCATCCTCAAAGACCACATAGACATAAGAAAACCCAAAATCGGAAAATCCCCTCACCGTCCTCACTTTGGGCGCTGAGATGAGGGACGAGACAATAGGATAGGTCACCTGATCCTCCACTAAATCAGGGCTTCTTCCCTCCCACGGAGTATAGACGATCACCTGGACATCGGAGATATCCGGCACGGCATCGAGGGGGATATGTTTGATCGCATAGACCCCTCCCACCATGACCAGGAGAACGACGGTGAAAACCATGAACCGATTCTTTGCGCAGATATCGATAATCTTCTCAATCATATCTGGTTCCCCTCACCCCCGCCCTCTCCCACTAGGGGAGAGGGAGATACTGGGAGATTTTCTATCTAAAATTCCATTACGTACCGACACGTGACACGGACACGGTCACGTTATTTTTTATCTAATGAGAATGCCCCGGCGCTCCCACGGCCTCCTTGAACTTCGATTCCGAGTCGATGAGGAAATTGGCGCTCGTAACAACTCTTTCTCCTGCCTTAAGCCCGCTGAAGACTTCATAATAGTCACCCACTTTTGCTCCAACTTTTACCTCTCTTGGCTCAAAATAGCCGTTGCCTTTGTCGATGATCGCCATCTGCCGGATCCCCGTATCAATGATCGCCCCTTCCGGCACGGTAAGCTTTCTTCCCAGTTGAACTTTAATCTCCACATTGGCGTACATCTCAGGCTTCAGCTTTCCATTAGGATTTGGAAACTCAAGCCTCACCTTTGCGGTCCGGGTGTTCGGATCCAGAGAGGGATAGATATAGATCGCTTTCCCTGAAAAAGTCTCGCCGGGGAGATAAGACAATTGGATCGTCGCCTGCTGCCCCAAGCGGATAAATGGAATTTCATATTCGTAGATATCCGCATAGAGCCAAACGGTTGAGAGGTCAACCAGTTTGAAGAGGACCATTCCCGGCATCAAACTCATGCCTTTATAAGCCATCTTCTCAAGGACAAATCCGCTAAAGGGAGAATAAAGAGTGAGCGTCTTCTTGGGCTGACCGGTCTCCTCAAGGATTTTGATCTGATCGTCACTGATATCCCATAACTTGAGACGTCGCCTTGCAGATTCTGCAAGCGAGTTTCCGCTTGCCGCCACCTCTGAGAATGGACTCTTCACCAGATCTTTCTTTGCCCGCAGGGCAAGGAGATACTCCTCCTGAGTGGAGACCAGTTCAGGGCTGTAGATGGTGAGAAGGGGTTCTCCCTGTCTCACATATTTTCCCGTGAAATCAACAAAGAGGTCTTCGATCCAGCCACCGATCTTGGGTGAAACCGTGACCACTTTTCTCTCATCGTAATCCACCCTTCCCACGGTCCGGATGATCTTCTCGAGCGGCTTCATCTCAACCCTGCCGATCTTCACCCCGATCAGTTGCTGCCGTTCAGGAGAGATCTGGAGAGCCCCGGGTGCCACTTCCTGCATCTTGCCTTCTTTCTGGATTGACTCCATGGTGAGCCCCTTGATATCCAGATCATCCGCTTTCTTTGATTCCGTTTTTACCTCTGGTTTATGTTCTTTTCCGCCCGAGGCGGATCCGCTTGCGGAATGGGTGGCCGTCTCTTTTCCACAGCCCGCGGTCAACCAGAGCGCCGATATTAAAAGAACCATCCAGAATGATTTTTTCATTTTTGCTCCCCCTTGTAAAAGAGTTGCCTTCCAACAACAGATTCTAAACTTGCCACATTCTTTTCATATTCGGTGAGGGCCTGATGATACTCTAATTCATACCGGTAGAGCGTCATTCGGCTATCGAGCAGGGTCATAAAATCAGCCCTACCCACCCGGTAACTGCTCAACGCCGAATTGATCTGAAGGCTCGCCTGCGGGATGATCCCGGTTCTATAAAGCTCTAGTTGTCTTTCCACCCGCTGAATCATCGAACTCATATCCGTAATCATGAAGACAATCTCATTCTTCATCGCCCGGTATTGGGCCTCGACCAACTGGATATCGGCTTTCGTCTCTGCCAATTTCCGCTCCTGCTTCGACTTATAAAAAATGGGGATGTTCATCTCCACCATGCCGGTCAGCATATCCTTCCGTTTCATCACCTCCGGACCTTCGCTGTTGTCCCTCTGACCGTAGGCGAACTTGAATGTAAAGTCCGGATAATATTCCCTTTTGGCCAGGCCGTAAGCCTTCTCTTTTGCCTCGATCATCTTCTTCATTCCTTTCAGCGTAGGGTTGATCTCCACGGCCATTTTCTGGAGCTCTTCAACGGTGAAAGGAAATTTTTGCGGAACGACTTCCCCGGGCTCACCTACCGGGGCTTCTGTGGAGCGGTTGAGGAGGGCATTTAATTTTGCACCCAGCGCTCTTTTTCTCTGGCCCAGCATGATCAACTCATCCACCATTTTGGATACCTCCACGTGGGCTTTGAGCACGTCCTGCTGAATACCCATTCCGACGGCATACTGGGTCTCTGCAATCTTTACAAAATTCTCAAGGATCTCCTTATTCCTTTGTGTCACGTCAGTGGTTCGATAGACATGGGAAAGGTCGTAATAAGCGGCTTTTACCTCCCTGATGATTCGATTGGTTTTCTCCTGGATCTCATTATAAACCGCCTCTGCCTCTTTTTCGGCCATCTCCCCCATCAGCCTTCTCTTGCCGTAGAAAGGAACCATCTGGGAAATGGATATCTCCTTCATCGTCATATCCTCTTCCCTGAACTTGAAGTTTGTTGGAAGACTGATAATCCCAAAACCAAACATTGGGTCTGGAAGAGCCCGGGCCTGGGGAATCTTTTCTTTAAAAACTTCCCATCTCTTCTTCGAGGCTAAGATCTCAGGGTTATTCTGAAGGGCATTTTCGATTAACTGGTCAAGTTTTAATCGAATCTCTTCTGCCTGTCCTTCAGAAACGAAAATGAAGATGATAAAGAGAGTTAATCCAAATAATTTTATAAACTTTCTCAACATCTTTACACCTACTTTCTGTTTGTAATTGAAAATAAGATTAATTTTACACCAAATGCGATCAAATAAAAAATGGATAATTTAAAAAAAGCAAAATTTTAAAGAGTTAACCTAATGTATTCTTTACGACCCATTATGTTTAATTTATAAACAAAAAGCTCTTGGCCATATAGCTAAACCTTTAGGGGGGTGAAGGCATTAGCAGGTTGGACCTAATTCTCATTAGGTCCCGGCCAAGAGCTTTTCTTTTTAATTCCTTTAGCTTATAAACTTCTGATTGCTTTATACTCTCCGAACCCGGAGAAATTTATTAAAAATGCTTTATTCTTTACATATTTTATAAGCAATCCTTATGCCATAACCCTTCATCCCTGTCAACCTATGTTCAATTATGCTTTGGGGGGATGATAGATGAAACTTGGTAATTCGTCAATTTTCGATATCTCTGGCATTCGTTTTAGCCATCCACTGATTGTAAGGACTGATAAGCCCGGCATGATTGGATGATAAAGGACCGGACAGTGAAAAGCGTATCCACAATCCATTTTCGTATTTGTATGATGGTCTTCTTCTGGACAATGCCCCATCGCATCCATCGGCAAATAGGAAAAAAGGACGGTGACAATAATAAATATTCCTGGAATTCTCAGCATAATTTTCTCAATGTAAACCCCGTTAGAAAAGCTTTACCCTTCTAACGGGAAAACTCACACCCCGATAGATGCCAAGCTTCTCACGTGGCAAGCAGCAGGGCTTTCTATCGGGGTAAAAAGATTGGCTCTCAGCCAAACGGCTAATCCTTTAGGGGGGTGAAGGTATTAGCATTGGATGTTTGACCAAGAGCCGATTCTTCTGCTTTTCGCAATCGAGGCAATACTCAGGATACCGTGCCCCTCCATCTGGAAAAATGGTTACAATCGTACCCCAACCCATTGACTCGGCCAGTTTTAAGGAAGCGCAGAAAGCCGCGCCCGAAGATGGTCCTACCCATAGGCCTTCTTCTCTGGCAAGGCGCTGGGCCATTTCAAAGGCGTCTTCGGTCTTTACAAAAAGCGTTCCATCTAAGATCGTTTCATCATAAATGCCGGGCCGGATCGCTGTTTCAATATGTTTCAGACCTTCAATGCCATGAAAACCACTGTCCGGTTGCACTCCGTATAGTTTTATTCGAGGATTGTGTTCTTTCAACCTTCGGCCTGTTCCGACCAATGTACCGCCAGTCCCAACTCCGGCAATAAAATGGGTGATCTGACCATTTGTCTGAAAAAGAATCTCGGGCCCTGTGGTCTCGTAATGGGCCTGCCAGTTTGCCGGGTTATTGTACTGATCTCCTTTAAAATAGAGATGGGGACTGGTGTCGTATATCTTTTGGGCCTCAATGAGGGCTCCATCCGAACCAAGAATGGGGTCTGTGAAGATCAGCTTCACTCCATAAGCCTCAAGGGCTTTTTTCCTCTCTTCACTGATATTGGCTGGAACAACCAGTTGTACCCTATATCCTCTGATCGCACTGATCATCGCATAGGCAATCCCTGTGTTTCCTGATGTCGAATCGAGAACAATCTTATCTCTGGTCAGTTTACCTGAGCGCTCTCCATCTTCGATAATCCGTAAAGCCGCCCGGTCCTTTACAGAGCCTCCAGGATTGAGCCACTCTGCTTTCGCAAAGATCCGGACCCCTCTGAGATGCTTGGTCATCTGCCGAATTTGAACCAGGGGCGTATTGCCAATCAAAGAGAGGAGGGAGAAAGCGTTCTCGTTTTTCAACTCCTTTCGTAAACCCGGTTCAACTCTTAAGCTTAGAGACTCCATCATAACCTCTAAATGACCTCGATCTCTTCAGGAAGGATTGATTCCTCCCTGATCCGAAAGGCCTTCACAACTGGCATCTCCTCTTTCAAAGAGATGATGACGGATGTCACCTCAGGATAGAACGCCAATCTCGCATCGGTCTCCGAAGGATAGGAAACGGTATGGGTATGGGAATGATAGATGGCCACCATCTCCAGTAATTCCTTCTCCATCTTCTCAAAGACCTTTAATTGTTCCAAAGGTGACATCGAATATCGAACAGGACTCTGCTCTTCATTTCTTAATTCGAAGACCTTCTCGACCATCCCATCCTTTCCACCTAAGATTCCACAACACTCCAGGGGCGCTTCCTTCCTGGCATGCTCGATGATGCTGTGGTAGATGGATTCTGGAATTCTTATCATCTTCACCCCGTTAGAAAGCCCTGAAGCCCGTGGTCAAGTGTCGGTACGGCAGTCGTTCCGACTCTTATCAACTCTGCTGCAGGGATGGCGGTTGTTTTCTTTTCAGCGAACATGGGGGCTAACCCGCTGCGCCAGCACTTGCACGGCAAGTGCCCCGTGTGAACTTTCCCGTTAGAATGTTGAAAACTTTCTAACGGGGTTCAGCCCTACTATTTAGGTGCCCCTGTCTCAATAGTCTCGTTACTGCGGCTCCATTCGATCCAGGAACCATCATAATTTTTCAACTTCTCCAGCGGAAAACCGATCAGATAAAGACTCACCAAGCTATGAGCCGAACGCACCCCAGATTGACAATAGATATAGATCTCCTTATCAGGAGTCACTCCTATGTCAGCAAAGAGTTTCCTGATCTCCTCAGCAGACTTCCAGTATCCCTTAGAGGGCCCCTCTTTGATGAGAACTTCTCTCCATTCAATCCAGGAAACACCCGGGATGCGCCCTGCCCTGACTGCATCCCTTAACATCTCCTCTCCTGAGTACTCTTTTTGTGCCCGGACATCGAGAACAACTTTTTTAGGCTCTTTTAAAGCTCCCTTGATCTCCGGCAGAGTGCAGAGCAGGGATTCTGTTGATTTCGTCTTTCCAGGGAATTTGAATTGGACCAGAGAAACTTGTGGGGGAATCATCTCAGTTGGGTACCCTTTTGCCTTCCAGCCATCAAGTCCGCCATCAAGAAACTTCATCTGAGGGATAGGAAAACCATAATAAGCCAGTATCCACCAGAGTCTTGCCCCATCTGGGCCGTCAGAGTAAATAATGAGCGTATTTCGATGGTTGATTCCGAGTCTTCCCATCAATTCTTCGATCTGTGATTGAGGAGCCATCATCCCTGGAGTAGGATGGTCCTTATCAACGATATCAGGTCGCCAGATATTCACAGCTCCTGGAACGTGGCCAGCAAGGTATTTAATCTTCTCCCTGACATCGATAATACGGATATCAGGATCTTTCCGGTCGACCAGGGATTTAAGGTCTTCAGGTTGGATCAGAAGTTCTGATCGCATATATCCACCACTGGGTATGGCCAGGGCCATTTGGCCTGATATGAGCAGAACAAAACTAGAGATGAGGGCCAAGAAAAAAAACCTTATAAATCTCTTTGATAGGTGCTTGGTTCCCAACATCTCCTTATCCTTTTCCAATAAATTTAGGCTGCAGCCTGGTTTCGACTTTCCAGACCACACACCGCATGATAATTCTCAAGTTCCTTGATCTTCGGTTCCTCATTGCACAGGGGACAGGAAGGGTTCTTCTTAACCGGAAAGAGTCTGAATTCCACTTCCAAAGAATTATAGATCAGGAACTGCCCGATCAGAGGTTTTCCTTTCTTCAAAATGAGTTTGATTGCCTCTGTGGCCTGAATCAAACCAACTTGCCCGGGTACAACTCCCAGGACACCTGCTTCGTCTCAGCTGGGGACAAGACCGGGTGGAGGAGGCTCTGGAAAAAGGCACCGCAAACAGGGGCCTCCATTACCGGGAGAAAAAACGCTCGCCTGTCCTTCAAACTGAAATACCCCGCCAAAAACAAAAGGTTTCTTTGTAAAGAAGGCCGCATCATTGACTAGGTATTTGGTTGGAAAGTTATCCGATCCGTCCACAATGATGTCGTAATTCTCAAATATCTTAATCGCATTTTCTGATGTGAGACGTTCGGGATAGGTAATCACCTTCACATCGGGGTTGATTCTTGCAATGGCCTCTTTAGCCGATTCGGTCTTCGGCCTTCCCACATCTGAGGTCCGGTGAAGGATCTGTCGCTGAAGATTGGTCAGATCTACACGGTCATCATCAATGATCCCTAAGGTGCCCACTCCTGCCGCTGCCAGATAAAGTGCGATCGGACAACCCAACCCTCCAGCGCCCACCAGAAGAACTTTCGCATTCAGAAGCTGAACCTGTCCCTCTGCCCCGACTTCTTGCAGGAGAATATGGCGGCTGTAACGCGTGAGCTGTTCAGAGGTTAGTCCGGTATCGCTGGCCACATCATATCCGGCCTTCTTCCATCCTTCTATTCCTTCCTTCATCGAAGAAACATCGCTGTAACCCATCCCCTTCAATGTTTTGGCCGCCAGGATCGAACGCACCCCTGCTGCACAGTAGACAACAATGGAAGCATCCTTATTAGGGAGCAGGGTTTCTGCTTTCTCCGGCAGGCTGGCGCGAGGGATGAAAATAGAGTCCTTAAGGTATCCCAGAGATAATTCCTCCTTCTCACGGACATCGAGGAGGACCATCTTCTCTCCCTTTTTGATAAGGCGGTTTACTTCCTGGATGGATATTTCAGAAACGTCTTTGTGTTTCTCTTTTAAAGCCCTTCGGAGAAGTGGACCTGCCACCTTCCAGAATAGCTTTTTTGTCTTTTCTCCCATTTTTCTTTCCCCCATATTCATATTTCAGATGAGAGGTTTTACTCTTCCAATCCGAAATCTAAAATCCGCAATTCATACAATGACATCTTTTTCCACAGGTTCGACCTTGACGCCGATCCCCTTTAAGTAATCGAGAGCTTTCAGGTACTCCCCTTCTTCTCCATCGATCTCCAACGTCACCCAGCCCACATTCTCCGTTACATTGGCGCTTCGAATATTGGTGATGATTTTAAACCGATGGCCGATATTATGGATCACGGGCTCCTGGATTCTTTCTGGAGGAAAGGTAAGCGTCACCCTGCGTTTCTTCGAAGAACCACCGGCAATGGCCGGGATGATGGAAATTTGATCCCCATCCTTTACAGGCGTCTCAAGATTCTTATTGAATCGGATATCCTCATCATTCAAATAGATATTGATGAACCGCCTCACCTCACCCTTTTCATCTTTGAGCCTCTCATGGAGTCCCGGATAGGTTTCGGTCAGCCATTGGATCACCTCTCCAACCGTATTCCCGTTTGCTAAAACGATATCCTTTTCTCCCGCCAGTTTTTTCAGCGGTGTCGGAATGCGAACACGAATTTCCATCTTTCTCTCCTTTTCAAATTTTTTAAATGGTAGCCTGAAGCTGAACTTCTCTATGGATCTTCTGCTTCGGCGTTACGATCTTCTCAAACTCCGAAAACTTCGCTTCAATAATCTGAGGCCGTCCGACCCTGTCCTGAACCGCCTCCTGTGTTTTTAGGCCATTCCCTGTAATCGAGATGAGGATCGACTCATCTCTCGGGATAATTCCTTGATCGATCAACTTCTTGGTCACTCCGACAGTCACGCCGCCGGCTGTCTCCGTGAAGATCCCTTCGGTACGGGCCAGAAGTTTCATAGCCTCTACGATCTCCTCATCAGACACATCTTCGGCCGCTCCTCCAGACTCCCGGATCGTTTTCAGCGCATAAAAACCATCCGCAGGATTTCCAATCGCCAGAGACTTGGCAATCGTTTTGGGCCGCTGCGGTTTGATCCAGTCAATTCCTTCCTTAAAAGCAGCTACAATGGGATTCGACCCTGAAGCCTGAGCCCCATAGATGCTGCTCTCCACTCCATCGAGCAGACCAAGCAGTTCCAGTTCTTTGAACCCTTTCCAGATCTTTGTGATGAGGGATCCTCCGGCCATTGGTACAATCACATGCCGGGGGACCCGCCATCCCATCTGTTCCGCAATCTCGTATCCAAAAGTCTTCGATCCCTCCGCATAAAAAGGCCGGAGATTGATGTTTACAAAGGCCCATCTGTAATTTTCGGCAATCTCACTGCAGAGACGGTTGACCTCATCATAGCTTCCAGTGATCCCGATCAGGTTCGTCCCATAGATCAATGTACCGAGTATTTTACCCTTTTCCAGATCATGAGGGACAAAGATGAAACTCTCCAATCCTCCTTCTGCTGCCAATGCAGACACGGAGTTTGCAAGATTTCCTGTTGAGGCACAGGAGATGACTTCGAACCCAAACTCCTTGGCTTTTGAAACTGCAACCGAAACAACCCTATCTTTAAAAGAGAGGGTGGGATGATTGACAGCATCATTCTTCAGGTAGAGTTCCTTCACACCTAAGACTTCAGCCAGCCTGTCTGCTTTGATGAGCGGAGTGAATCCGACATTCCTTCCCACGGTTGGATCAGAGTCCAGAGGAAGAAGTTCTCTGTATCGCCACATCGTCTTTGGTCTTCCTTCAATTTTCGCACGAGTCAGGTTCTTCTTAATTCCCTCATAGTCATAAACGACCTCAAGAGGACCGAAGCAGAATTCACAAACATGAACCGGTTTGATCGGATACCCTCTTTTACACTCTCTGCATTTTAAACCTTCTATATAGCTCATATTCTCACCTTTTATTTGTATATTAGCTTAAAGTTAATGTTTATTAATTTTATCAAGTTTATTTTTAAAAAATAAGGGGATTAAGGCACACCTGCCCTTATCCCCTTTTACATTATCATATTATTAAATGATTGATAAAAAAGAAAAATTTTCATTTTCTGGTTCCTTTTAAGCAATATACTAATATAGTTTATAATTTATGTCAAGAAAAAAATTAAAAAAACTAAATATAGTACATAAACCTCTTGTCAAGCTCTTTCTTCATACCCATATCTCTTGCCATTTTACAGAGGTCTCTGATCGTTATCGAATCAAAATATTCTTTGAGCCGATTTCCCGCTCCGTTCCAGACAACCTGCGTAACACATTCCCCTGATTTTTCACAGGGTTTACTCGAATCTTCAGGACTGACACAGAGTACAGGGTCGATATTCCCTTCAGTAATTCTAATGATCTCGCCCACCGTAATCTCCTCGGGCTTTTTACTAAGAAAGTATCCTCCTGATGGGCCTCGCTTACTGCCGATAATTCCTCCCCTTTTCAACTTCTGGAATATCTGCTCTATATACCTTGGAGAGATTCCTTCTCTCCTGGATATATCCTTAACCTGCGTTTCTAACCCTTCGGAATGATACGCAATATCAAAAATAGCCCTAACTCCATAACGACTCTGCGTTGACAGTCTCATTTTTCCACCTAAATAAAAGTGGATTAAATATATTATTCTTTATTGTATTTGTCAAGATATTTTTTAAAAATTTTTTACATCACTACCAATTGATTCAAAATATTTTCTATCTCTGGATTTTTCCAATCTTTGGGACCGGTTATTCTCCCGATCATTTTTCCTTTTTTATCGATCAGAATCGTTGTGGGAATTCCCTTTACTCCGTAGAGGTCAAGTGTGATACATTTGGAGTCAATTAAGACCGGGAAAGTGTAGCGGTGCTTCTGAATAAATTCTTTTACTATCCTTTTCTCCTCATAATCTACGGAAATGGCTAAAAAGGCGAAACCTCTCTCTTTAAACTTCTGGTATAAAGCCTCCATGGAAGGCATCTCTTCTTTACAGGGTCCGCACCAGGTTGCCCAGAAGTTGAGAAAAATGACCTGCCCCTTATATTGCTTGAGGCTTACCTTTTTACCGCTGAGATCTTCGAGGTTAAAAAGAGGAGCTGCCGGATTACCTTTTATGGATTTGATTTCGGCCTTTTGGAGAAGCGTTTCGATTGCCCCTGCAGGAGAATGTAGGGCCAAAAGAATAAGGATGAAGGAGAAAAATTTAAAATAAAACCGATTATTTTTCATTGACGGCATTTAACCTTACCCATTCTATACCACTTTTTCCCTTTTTCTTTCAATAGACGAAATTAAAGAGAAATAATTCAAAAATCCATTGCCACAAAATTAAAAATTTTTTATAATTCAAACCATGCGTGCATCTCAATTCAAAGAGTTTGAAGCAACCTCACTGTACTGTCCCAGATGCAAAGCAGCTGTGCCGGTAAGAAAGAAACTGCTCCTGGTCCTGCCAGAAGGGGATGAGTATGAATATCTCTGTGTTTACTGCTCCTCTTCCGTTGGAACCAAGACCGATAAAAATGCTCCTCAGATCGAACTTATTTTAAAACCCTAAACGGGTGATGCAATATAACCCTTGGTAATTCTTACATAACAAAAAATAGATTGACAACCGCCTATCTGATAAAGATAATCATGATGATAGGGTTAAATAAGAAATAAGGTTTTTTAGTCCTTCCCTTTGTTCATCCACCCAAACTCAGGATTTAGGAAAACAAGTATGAGCGTCTTTTGTCTGGATCAATGCAGGGGGAACCATCTTCACGGAAAGGGGGTGAAGAGGAGTTTTTTTTAAGGAGGCTAACGATCATTCCGTCTTACTATCATAACATCTAAAAAGGAGGGGTAAAAATGGCAGAAAAAAAAGGTTTCCCGATGCCGTTGGAGGTGGAGTATCCGAAAGAACTGCAGGGGTGGGAGGAGATGTATCCCCCCACTTATCTGTTCAGCAAAGAGAGACAGGAGTGGGAGGAAAAGCACTTCTGGTTTCATGACAAGATCCATGCCCCTGAGGCGATGTATCCGCTCGACCTGATCTTTCAGGAGGCATGGCAGATTTCCCTTTCCCAGTATACGACAAGAGTCTTCTGTATCCCCCCTGCCCAGGGGATTGCCCAGAGGATGGTCGGTTGCTACATGTATATTACACCGGTTGCACCTCCGCCACCTGAAATCATCGGCGAAAAAGCCGGCCTCTTTCAAAAAAGGGTATTTTATGTATTCGACCACTATGATGAACTCTGGGGAATGTGGCTGAAAAAATTCAGGGCCCTGGGTGAAGAGATGGAGGCCATCAAGGTTCCGGAGGATTTTCCGAAATTTGAGTCGGATGACACAGTCTTCCCCGAACCAAGGGGTTATTATACCTCTTTTGAAGTGATGGAGGCCTGGGACAAGTTAGTCAACCTCATGATCAAAGGATGGCAGTTCCATTTTCAGTACCTCAACCTTGCTTATCTTGCGTATCTGCTTTTTACCGACACGTGCCGAAAGCTTTTTCCAGGGGCCAGTGAAAGCACCATCGGAAAGCTGGTCGCTGGCGCTTACGTCCAGATGTTTCGACCTGAAGAGGAATTGTGCAGGTTAGCCCGGCTGGCTGCCGCAGTTCCAGAAATAGCAAAACTCCTGAAGAGCGATCTCCCAGCTGAGAAAAAGTTGGAGACTTTAAGAAAGACTGCCGAAGGGAATGACTGGCTGGTGGAATTTGAGAAATCAAAAGATCCATGGTTCTATGTCTCATGCGGAAGTGGTTGGTTCCACTATGAGGGGAGCTGGACCACGAAACTCGAAATTCCCTTTGGATATCTGAAGAGCTATGTAGAGAGGGTAGAAAGAGGAGAGAAGATCGAGAGAGATCTCCCTGCAATCGATAAGGAGAGAGCCCAGTTAGCCGAAGAGTACAGGAAACTCATCAAGACCGATGAGGACAGAAAAGCATTCGACGATACATACAAGGCCGTCCGCACGATCTATAAATACGCAGAAGATCACCTCTTCTGGGTGGAACACTGGTTCCACACGATATGGTTTGACAAGGTGAGGGAGTTTGGCCGTCTCCTTGTGAAGCGTGGCATACTGAAGGACGTCAATGATATCTATCTCTTTAACCGATTTGAGGTCCCCAACCTCATGGAAGATATGGCAACGACCTGGGCCTTAGGCGAAGGTGTGCCTTCCGGGGCTAAATATTGGCAGGCTAAGGCAGAAAAACGAAAGAAGATCCTGGAAGCAGCAAAGAAGTGGAACCCTATCCCTGCCATTGGAACTCCGCCTGAAGAGATTGCCGAACCATTTACGATCATGCTCTGGGGCATTACAACAGATAAAGTGAATGAATGGTTGAAGGGATCTGCCGTTGCTCCAGCAGATGTCACCGAGCTGAAAGGATTTGCTTCTTCTGCCGGAATCATTGAGGGAAAAGTGAGGGTGGTTAAACTTCTTGAGGAGATCACCAAGGTTGAACAGGGTGATATCCTTGTTTGTCCGACCACAAATCCTGCCTGGGCTCCTATTTTCACCAAAATAAAAGCCTCCATCACCGACATCGGTGGTCTGACCAGTCATGCTGCCATTGTATGCAGGGAGTATGGTATCCCATCCGTTACTGGAACAGGCATTGCAACCACCGTGCTCAAGACAGGTGACACCGTGAAGGTGGATGGAAACACCGGTATTGTAAAAATCTTGAAACGAGCCTAATCGAATGCGGATTACGGATTGCGGGATTTCGGATTTATCCATTCGGAATTCCGCATTCCGAATTCCGAAAATTTTTTATCGGAGTTGTTATGCCTTATACATTATGGTTTGATAAAGCCGGTAAGGAAGCGCTTGCTCTGGTCGGAGGCAAAAATGCCAGCCTGGGTGAGTTGATCAGAGCGGGCATCCCTGTTCCACCCGGTTTTTCTGTGACAACAGATGCCTATCTCGAATTTATCACAGGCAGTCTTAAAGATAGGATTGAAGAGATCCTTTCGAAGATTGATCAGCAGGACGTTGTTTCACTCGATGAAGCCAGCGCGACGATCCGGCAATTGATGGCCAAAACTCCATTCCCTACAAAGATGGAGGAGGAGATCGGTTCCAACTATCAGGCTCTGTCCCAGGTCTTTGATACACCCGACCTTCCCGTGGCAGTCCGTTCCAGCGCCACAGCCGAGGACCTTCCTGGAGCCAGTTTTGCAGGACAGCAGGACACCTTTCTCTGGGTGCAGGGAATTGATGAAGTACTGGAAAATATTAAACACTGTATGTCGAGCCTCTTTACACCAAGGGCAATCTCTTACAGGATCAAGATGGGATTCCCCCACGAAAAAGTTTTAATCAGTGTGGGTGTCCAGAAGATTGCGGATGCCAGAGCCGCAGGTGTGATGTTCACCCTCAATCCTCTCAATGGAGACCCCTCCAAAGTGGTCATCGAAGGCAACTGGGGATTGGGTGAAACTGTGGTTGCTGGCCTCTGTAATCCCGACAAGTTTGTCGTGGACAAGGTGACTACGGTCGTAGAACGTGAGATCTCTTTAAAGGGGGTGGAATGCGTCTTTGACCCAAGAAGTCGAAAAGTCGTCCATGCCGATATACCTCCTGATCGAAGGGAAATCCAATGTATTGAAGACCAGGAGATTTTGGAACTGGCAAGATATGCAAAAAAAATTGAGGAATATTACGGTTGCCCCCAGGATATCGAATGGGCCATTGATAAACAGAAACCTTTCCCTTTTAACATCTTCATGGTCCAGAGCCGTCCTGAAACCGTGTGGAGCCAGAAGAGAAAAGAACCTGTCCTCGGAAAGAAGAGCGTCTACGAGCTCCTGATGGAAAAGGCGCTATCAACTGTTAAAATCGAACCTTGAAAATACGATGATTTTCAAAATGAAAAAGCCCTGAGGTATTATCCCAGGGCTTTTTCATTTTGAAAGGGATCAAGGCTTGCATGCATGATCGGAATCTGCTTTAATTTACCCCGTTAGAAAGTTGAAAACTTTCTAACGGGGTTTACTTATAAGAAAACGAATGACACGAACGAGAGCAAAAAACACGAATGAATATGGGTTGAAAAGGAGCAGAATGGATCAATGCATGCAATCCGGGAAACTTCCTTTCGATCTTCTCCAAAAGGTTCTAAAGAAATATTCCATCATCGATCCCACGGTCATCGTAGGACCAAAGATCGGCGAAGACGCGGCTGTCATCGATCCTGGGAAAGAGTCAAAGCATTACTGGGTGATGACCTCGGATCCCATCACCTTTACCACAGATGAGATTGGGTATTACGGGGTCGTCGTCAATCTCAATGACATTGCCACAAGAGGGGCAACTCCAAAATATTTCCTCGCTACCCTCCTCTTTCCCGAAAAGGACTCAGACCGGACACGCATTCATAAGGTCTTTCATCAGATCCACAATGCCTGCCGTCGCTTTAAGGTATCTTTTGTTGGAGGCCACACGGAGATCACACCCTGCCTGGAGAGAGTGATTCTTTCAGGCCATATGATCGGCAAGGTGAACAAGAGAGATCTGGTGAGAACGAGTGGAGCAAGGTCCGGAGACGTTCTCCTCCTGATCAAAGGAGTTTGCATCGAAGGAACATCGATCATTGCCAGGGAAAAAGAAAAGGAGCTTCGGTTAAGAGGGTTTTCTGCTTCTTTCATAAAAAGAGCCAAATCTTTTATTTTCGATCCAGGAATCGATGTGCTTCAGGCCACCCAGATCGCCTGTCGTCATGCCACCATCCACTCAATGCACGACCCAACCGAGGGCGGTTTGATCAATGGGATTGTCGAGATGGCCATCGCTTCCGAGAAGGAGATCGAAGTTGATTTGGAGAAAGTCTTTATCTACGAAGAGGCAAAAATTCTATGCCGTGAATTTGGACTAAACCCTCTGGGAACGATTGCGTCTGGATCATTGCTCTTGACCTGCTCTCCGAAAGACTTTCCAGCCCTTCAAAAAGTATTTCAAAGGACTCCCATTCCGATTCGGGTCATTGGCAGGGTGAAACGTGGCCGTGCAAAGGCGTTCGCAATGGAAGGCAAGAGGAAAAAAGAACTGAAGCCTTTGCCCCGGGATGAAATCCTTAAGATCTACAAGAACCCAAAGGGGTCTAGGAACCAAGGGGCCTAGGGTTCGAGTATAAACTTTAGAAAAAGAATCCTTGAACCCTGGAACCTTTGAATCCTCGAATCCTATAAAAGCTATGAGGTCTAAATGAATAAACAAAAATCCTTCCTGGGTCTTTCAAAGAACGTGAGAAGTCTTGGCTGGGTCAGCTTTTTTAACGACATCGCCAGTGAAATGATCTATCCGCTTCTTCCGCTCTTCTTGAATACCGTACTTGGGGCGGGAGTGGTCTTCATTGGTGTCATCGAAGGAATCGCAGAGAGCGTCTCCAGCTTTCTCAAACTCTTTTCCGGCTGGGTCTCCGACCGCTTCCAGAAGAGGAAGGGACTTATTCTGTTCGGATATTTCCTCGCCTCTATCACACGACCTTTCATCGGGCTGGCGACCTCAGCCTATCATGTTCTCTTTCTCCGTTTCTTTGACCGTATCGGCAAAGGGGTGAGGTCTTCGCCCAGAGACGCACTGCTCTCACAGTCCTGCGGAGAAGAAGAAAGGGGTAAGGCCTTTGGCTTTCAGAGAGCCATGGATCATGCCGGCGCCATGACAGGGCCACTCATCGCCTCCTTTTTAATGGCCGCCTTCACAAAGGATCTCAGAATCATCTTTGTCCTCGCCTTCATTCCTTCCCTCTTCTGTCTCTGGATTCTCTGGCGAGGGGTAACGGACGTTGCTCCTGTTAAGCCCCCCAACCCTATCCAACAGAAACCTTCCACTCCTCCAAAACTCAACTGGAAAGAATGGGATCGCCAGTTCAAATATTTTCTCCTCATCATCACCCTCTTTACACTCGGCAATTCGACCGATGCCTTTCTTCTTCTTCGGGCGCAGGATCTCGGGCTTAGTATCGTCTCCATTCCAATTCTCTGGTTTGTCTTTCACCTTTCGAAAACAGTCTTCTCGATTCCAGGAGGCGCCCTTTCCGACAGAATCGGCCGGAAGAAAGTGATGGTCCTTGCCTGGACGATCTACGGTCTGGTCTACCTGGGATTTGCCTTTTCATCAAAGGCCTACCAGGTCTGGCTTCTCTTCATCGTCTATGGATTCTTTTATGGTCTTTCCGAAGGCACGGAAAAGGCATGGGTTTCGGATCTGGTAGAAGAGTCAAAACGGGGAACAGCCTATGGAGCCTATCACTTCTGCATCGGGATCGCTGCGCTTCCGGCGAGCCTTTTGATGGGCTTCATCTGGAAAGCGGTTGGAGTCCAATGGGCTTTCACCTTTGGCGCCATCATGGCTCTGATTGCCGGCTTCTTAACCATCGTGTTGATGAAAAACGATCAAAAAGGCAATAGAACCCGTTAATCATTTGATAAATTCATCATACATCTTCTGGACCTTTGCTCTTGTGACATAGGGCTTATGAGAGCGGAAGCCTCCACCGAAGCTATGGGGAATATGCAGGACTTCGTGGATCAATACCTTGGTCTGATCTTCTCGGCTGAGCCTATCAAACCTTTCAGAGAGGATCTCGATAATATAGTGGGGCTTCTGCCCAAGGGCGATCTGCATGATGCGTGGCAGTCCATGACATCGAGCAATGACCCTTCTGCTTCCTGACCCTCTGCTCCTCAAGCAGATGACTCGGCTCTCATCAATGTGAGTCATCTTCAGTTTCTGGATGACCTCCTTTACTCTCAGATCAATATCTTCTGCCAGGACATACTGAATCATCATTTCTGGAACGCTCCTATGACTTCCAAGAATTGTTTTAAAATGCGGGCGGTGGCTCCCCAGATCGTGTGCTCTCCATATCGATAGGCATAGACAACGTCCTTCCGCCCCATCCGGGTGATCTCATACTCAGCAAAATTTTCTTTGTTGAGTAAAAAGGAGAGTGGAACTTCGATTAATTCCGCAATCTCAACAGGACTCGTTTTGAATGGATAAGGATAACGAAAGAGGCCAATAAAAGGGGTGACGATAAACTGTGTAATGGTCACAATATCATCGAGGGCTCCAATGAGTTGAACATCCTCCTCCTTCAGCCCAACCTCCTCAAATGCCTCCCGAAGTGCCGTTCTTTCCAGGCTTCGATCATCTTCATCCAGCATTCCGCCGGGAAAAGATATCTCTCCTTTATGATATTTCACCAGGTCTGTTCTCTTGGTGAAGAGGATATGGCAATTCCCTCCCTTGTTAAAGAGTGGAACGAGAACAGCTGCGTTGGCAAGAGATGGGTTTTGGATCACTTTCCGCTGTCTGCTGGAAAGGAGCTTTCTGATCTGATCCACAAAATCTTCCTGGCAGTTTCTCATTCTTTTCTCACACCAGCCCTCCTCGAAAGAATAGGGACTGCTGGGATATTGATCAGGACACATCCTTCAGAAATGCTTCAAGGGTCATGATCCTGAACAACGGATAGAGGGAAAAATCCTGATAGAGGTTGATGCACTCCCGATGAATTTCTTTGCTTCTGCTGGCACAGCAATCTTCTAACAGGATTACTGAAAAATCGTGACAGAGCCCATCCATGGCTGTCATCAACACACAAACTTCTGTGGTAATGCCTGTGACGATCATGGTATCCACACCGAGGGTACGGAGGGTTTGGTCCAGATCGGTTTTGAAGAACGCGCTGAATCGCCTTTTCGGCAATAGGATATCCGTTGGCCTGGGATCTAATTCGTCCGCCACCTCAGAACCTTTTGTCCCCCGGAGGGAATGTTGTTTCATCTTCCCCTTGAAGATGAAATCCCCTTCTATGAAACTATCGCAGGCAAAAATAACAGGGATGTTCCTCTCCCTGCTCTCTTTTAATAACCGCAGCATGTTAGGCAGAATCGCCCTACTTTCAATAGTAATGGGATGATGAGATCCCTCTTTTAGATTATCCTTCACCATATCAACCACAACGATGGCTGGCTTCATAAACCATACTCCTTAATTCCCCTCCCCTTTCCATTCTACCTCTTCTTATTGTACCTAAAAATGCGATCGCATTTTTAGGTACATTTTTAAAAAACCACTTCCCAAAAACCCGTTTATTCTTTACCTACATTTAATCTGAAGACTTTCAACGCATTTCGGGTTGTCACTTCGGCCACTTGTTCAAAGGCCACCTTTTTGATCTCAGCAACCTTCTCTGCGGTATATCGGACATAACTGGGCTCGTTCCTCTTCCCCCTGAAAGGAACAGGAGTTAAAAAGGGAGCATCGGTCTCCACCAGAAGCGAATCCAAGGGAAGTCTTTTAACCATTTCGTGAAATGGGCCTGCATTTTTATAGGTAATGCTTCCGGGGATGGAGATGTAGAACCCCATGTCAATACATGCCTTCGCCATCTTCTCATCTCCTGAAAAACAGTGGATGACCCCTCCATTTTCCCATGCATTTTCAGATTTAAGGCTTTCGAGGGTCTCCAGATGGGCTTCCCGGTCATGAACCACGATAGGAAGTTTCAGTTCTTTTGCCAGTTGAATCTGTTCCCGAAACCGCTTAAGCTGAACTTCCCGGGGAGAGTGGTTGCGAAAAAAATCCAGGCCGATCTCACCATAAGCCCTCACCTTTTCGTGTTTACAGAGCTCTGTTAGGACCGGATAGGTCTCTTCATCAATCTCTTTTGCGTTATGGGGATGGACTCCCAAAATTGCATAAACAGAGGAATGAGCTTGAGCAATCTCAAGGGCTCTCCTCCAGTCCTTCTTCTCTGTCCCGACGGTGAAGATATATTCAACGCCTGAATCCTTCGCCCTCCGCAGGACTTCATTTAAGTCCCTCCGAAATTCAGGCATCTCAAGATGAGCGTGAGAATCAATAAGCATCATCAACAACCGGAATACTGGAATAATGGAAAACTGGAAGATTGGGTAAATCTTATTTCAAATTATAGTGAACGACTTTGAAAAGTAGTCATTGCGAGGAGCGAAGCGACGTGGCAATCTCATGGGATTGCTTCACTTCGTTCGCAATGACACATGATGGATGTTAATTTATTAAAGTCGTTCACTATAGTTTTGGGTTTAAACCATTATTCCAAAATTCCAACATTCCATCATTCCTTCTTTTGGGATTTACTGCCGGTGACTTTGACCTGGTTGAAATAGTCAATCAAAGCCTTTGCCACTTCTTTGGATCGAATGAGGACAGAGACTTCATTGTTACTGGTCAGGGAGGAGAAGACCCAGTTGGTACTTCCTAACAAGATAAGCTCTCCGTCTGCAACCATCAATTTAGCATGCATGGTTTTTAAAAGGGAATCAAAGATGACTTCCACGCCACCTTCGGATAGTATTTTCCCTGTTTCGCGATTGCGTTTCGTTGTCCGATCATCTCCCTCTCTTATTTCCAGGATCACCTCCACCTTGACCCCGCGCTTTTTTGCTCCGATCAATTCCCGGATTAAAAGATTTGACGGCGTATTGGGATGTTTTTCGTAATAACCCATCTCAAACATCATTACGCGGATGGAAGATTTTGCTTCCTGAATCATCCTCTTTGCCACCTCAAAATACTGTGTATCGGTCACAAGCTTAATATCTTCGGCAGGCAATGCAAAGGAAGGTGGAGTGTGGAGAGCGGGAAGCAGAAAAAAGACGAATAAGACCGGGAACAACATAAACATATCTTTGAACAAAACTCTATTTCTTTTGCCCATCTTCTTCTCTCCCCTCCAATCTCCTATCATTCAAAAGATTCTCTGATGTGTAACGCCCTTTCCCTTTTCCCCGGAAGGTATGAATGGAATCTTGAGTGGTTGGGATGATTCCACTGGCGCGGCGGAGGCGGTCCATGATGGCCCGTCCCAGGCCGGTCTCGGGGACAGGTTCCGCCAGAATCAGATCTAAACCCAAAGCATCCAGACGACGAATGGCCGAAAAGAGATTGGCCGCTGCCTCGCGTAAATCTCCTTTTTTTGAAAGAACCTCAATATGACTGAATTTCAAACCATGACTCGGCTTCTGAAAAGCGAGCCATCCGACCTTTTTGTTTTGATAAACCTTCAGGCTTTCTTCGGACCAATGGATCCGGATGGGTGTCCGGGGAGCATAATGCTTCGGAAGCATTCCGGGAGCAGAAATTTTCTCCTCTCTTAAACGAACTTCCACCTTGCCAATGAGCGATTCGATCTCTTCCAGTGGAATACCCCCTGGTCTTAATAGCGTGGGATCTTTCTCAACAAATGAGAGGATCGTGGACTCCACGCCCACCTCGCAGGAACCTCCATCGAGGATGAGATCCACTCGATCTCCTAATTGCTCCCGAACATGCTCGGCTGTCGTCGGGCTCACATATCCGAAGGGATTGGCGCTCGGTGCAGCGATGGGGCAACTGGCTTGTTCGATCAGAGAGCATGCGATTGGGTGTTTTGGCATTCGAACCGCAACGCTGGATAGACCTGCTGTCACAATGTCAGGCACTTCCTCCTTTTTGGGAAGGACAAGAGTCAACGGCCCGGGCCAGAAGTGCTCCATCAATCGGAGCACACTGGAAGGAATCCTCTCCACCAGTCGGTCCAGAGTTTTAAGATCCGCCACATGGACAATCAATGGATCAAAGAAGGGTCTCTGCTTGACCTCGAAGATACGAGCGACAGCAAGAGGATTGAAGGCATCTGCACCCAGCCCATAGACGGTCTCCGTCGGAAAAGCGACAACCCCTCCCTGTTGGATTGTCTCGGCAGCCTGACGGATCATGCCTTCTTTTTCTTGAGAATCCATGTCTTCCTTTAGAATTCTGATGATAGCCTCTTCTATATTTCCGGCAACCTCTACTCTCGAAGGAAGTTCATGCCGGTGTTTTTGACCGTGACCTGTCAGAAGAAAGATTCCCTTGGCACCCACGTTCCTTCCAAATTCCACATCATGGGAATGGTCTCCTATTGAAAAGGAACGGGAAAGATCGAGATTAAATTCCCGGGCAGCCTCTAAAATAAAATAGGGGTTTGGCTTGATACATTGACAACCCTGGTCCCTGGTATGGGGACAGGTGTAAACTTTGGTAATGGTTATTCCTTCCTGGGCAAGGGTCTTTACAATATGATTGTTGATGAGCTCAACATCCTCAGGGCTGAGGACTCCGAGTCCAATTCCCGATTGGTTGGTGACAATGAAAAGGAGGTAACGGTCTTTGATTCGCCGAAGAGCGGAAAAGGTTTCTGGATAAAAAACGACATCCGACACACATCGTAAATATCCCCTATCCTCGATGAGCGTCCCATCTCTGTCTAAAAAGATTGCAGGCCATCGAGATGAGAAGGGCATCGACTTATTTCTTTCCCTTCTTCAAGGCTTCTGATTTTTCCTCAAGGGACTTCCTGGTCTTCTCTCTGAACTCCTCCAGCTTTTTAACGACTTCGGGGTACTTAATGGAAAGAATCTCACAGGCGAGATAGGCGGCATTCTTGGCCCCATCAATGCCAACCGTGGCCACAGGAACTCCAGGAGGCATCTGAACGGTTGAATACAAAGCGTCCACACCTTCCAGGGCTCCGGACCTGAGCGGAACCCCAATCACCGGCAGCGTGGTATGGGCGGCAATGACTCCGGCTAAGTGAGCAGCCATCCCTGCTCCAGCGATGATGACCTCAAGGCCACGTTCCCTTGCTGTCTTGGCATAATGGGCTGTTTTTTCAGGAAGGCGATGGGCTGAGCTGATATCCATTTCAAAAGGAATCCCCATCTCCCTAAAGACCTCCGCGGCTTTCTCCATGACTGGTAAATCACTATCGCTTCCCATCAGAATTCCAATTAAAGGTTTTTCGATCATTCTTTTCCTCCTTATGACCCATTCACAACATGGGGTGTTTTATTATAAAAAATTCAACCACGAAGAACAAGGTCAGGTTAATTTGGATTGTTGAGATAGACTGGTTGAGGTCGATCCAATTCAACCCTCTCTGGAAAAAGGGGGGAAGAAAATTAACCCCTTTCTCTACAAAAGGAATCGAAGTTGTGGTAAGATACGTACGGATCCATTACACCACTTAACTCTTTGGTTGAAAGGGAAAGGAGAAGATATGGAATATCTGCCTATTTCTTATGAACGTTTCAGAAAAGAGTTTCCTGAGATCGAGAAGGCCTATGAAAAGCTCGCCAACCTCTGTCATGCCTCTGGCCCTCTCGATGAGAAGATGCGAAGGCTGGTTAAATTAGGAATTGCCATCGGCTCCGAGTCTCAGGGGGCTATCAAATCCCACACCCGGAGGGCAATTGACCTTGGAATCTCTCCGGAAGAGATTCTGCATGTCGTTGTATTAAGCCTGACGACGATCGGGTTTCCCAAGATGATCGCCGCCCTGAACTGGATCAACGAAGCTTTTGAGGAGGGGCCAACAAAACATTTCAGCGGCGATTGATCTTGCCCCATATTCCTTTCAAGTACCGAGATGGATTGAATTGATGAAGGGGCTCATTCCCCATTCCTTCTGACCTTAAAAAATCGAAAGCCCTCTTGGATTCTACAGAAGAGGGCCTTCGATCAAACGCAGAATCGTTGAATACAGCGCAACCAGTCCTGCCGATTGCGGGTAGGGGCTGAATGTCTTCTGTTTAAACAGAAATATTTCTTACCACCGACATCTTTTTCCTTAATATCGCTTTTACGACTTCCATCGCGATAAATACAACAACACCAAAACCCAATATGATCTTCATATCAGAGAATGTGGGTTTAATGATCCCAAAGGCTTCACGTACAGAAGGGATCTGTATCAAAACAACAATCAATATGATCTCCCAGAAAATCGCTAAGAGAAGCCATTTGTGGGGCCGGACCTTAAAGACGCTGTATTTCAAAGAACGGAAATTCAGTGCAATGATGAGTTCGATGATGATGAAAAGAAAGAAAATCTCTGTTCTTGCATGATCGATGTCATAGAGTTCATTATAGAAGAGATAGAAAAAGAAGGGAATCTCAATTAAAAGAGCCAAGATGAGGAAAGCCCTGACATCCCATGAAAAGACACTCTCCTTGGGATTCCTCGGTGGTCTCTGCATAATGTCCGGATCAGGAGGAGCGATGCCTAAAGCAAGCGCTGGGAGCCCATCCGTTGCGAGGTTCATATACAAGATGGCTGCCGGAAGGAGTGGCAGATATTCGGGGCCTGAAATGATGACGACCCCTCCAATGACTGCCACTTCCGTAATATTGCACCTGATGAGGAAGGTTAGGTATTTTTTGATATTGTCGTAAATCCATCTCCCCCGTTCGATTGCCTTTACAATGGTGGCAAAATTATCGTCACTCAGGACCATGTCCGAGGCTTCTTTGGTCACCTCCGTACCCGTAATTCCCATGGCAATACCGATATCCGCATGTTTCAGGGCGGGGGCATCGTTCACCCCATCGCCTGTCATGGCCACCACTTCACCTCTGTTCTTCCAGGCCCTGACGATCTTGAGCTTATCCATCGGTGAAACCCTGGCATAAACAGTGACTTTGTTTACAATCTTCTCGAACTCTTCGTCTTGCATCTTTTCCAGTTCTTCACCGGTCAATACACCATCACCGTCCTTATAAAGACCGATTTCCCTGGCAATGGCGACGGCTGTCAGTTTATGGTCCCCTGTAATCATGACGGGCTTAATCCCAACCTGTTTACATACTTGAATCGCCTGGATAGCCTCTTCCCTCGGCGGGTCCATCATTCCTGCAAGGCCAACAAAAACCATATGATGCTCAAGATGTTCCTCTGAGCATTCAAAAGAATCGGCACATTCTCTATAGGCAAACCCAAGAACCCTCAATGCCCCCTGTGCCATCTCTTCATTCGCTTTTAAAATTTTGACCTTTTCTTTCTCCCCCATTTCTCTTATCTCACCCTCCATTAAGATATGAGAACTCTTTTCCAAAACCACTTCCGGAGCGCCTTTCATAAAGGCCATTCTCTTACCATCGGCAATTTGATGAATGGTCGTCATGCGTTTCCTTTCAGAACTGAAAGGCAACTCTTCGATCCTCGGATTCTCAAGCCTCATCACATGGATCCGGAGTCCTGCTTTAGCGGCAGCCACTACCATGGCACCCTCGGTCGGATCCCCTTTGATCAGCCATTTGCCTTCTTTTTCATGAAGGTCCGCATCACTGCAGAGGAGTCCCCCCTGAAGAAGTAGTTTAAGGGAGGGATGATTCTTGATATCAATCTCAGACCCCTTAAATTCTCCCTTTGGTTCGTATCCGGCTCCTGTCACTTCTATGGTCTTGCCTCCTGTAAATATCTTTCTGACCGTCATCTCACCTTTCGTCAGGGTGCCTGTTTTATCCGAACAGATTACGGTGGTGCATCCCAGGGTCTCTACGGCAGGCATTTTTCTCACCAGGGCATTTTGCTTTGCCATCTGGTGCATGCCAATGGCAAGGGCGCCTGTGACAATGGCTGCCAACGCTTCAGGGACAGCGGCAACGGCAAGGGCAATGGCAAACATCACGATGGTCATGATGAATGGAAGATCAATCTTGTCGAGCAAAATCTCCCTGACAACACTGATGCCTGCAACAAGAAAACAGATCGAAAGGGCAATGATCCCGAGCCATTTGCCTATCTCTTCTGTTCGCTTCTCCAGAGGGGTTTTTTCAGTCTGAACTGAAGTCACTTCCTCTGCAATTTTGCCAAATTCTGTATGCATCCCGGTGGATGTAACGACTGCCTTGCCTCTGCCGAAGGTCACCGTGGTCCCTGTTAAGACCATGTTTCTCCGATCGTTAACCCGAACCTCTTCAGGCAATGGCTTGATGTCTTTCCCAACCGGAACGGATTCTCCAGTGAGCGGAGCTTCATCACATCGTAAGGAATGGTTTTCAATCAATCTCCCGTCAGCAGGAATCTTATCTCCTGCTTCAAGAAGTAAAATATCTCCTGGCACGAGTTCTTTGGAGGGAACTTCTTCTTCTTTGCCCCCCCTGAGCACAGTGATCGTCGGAGTGAGCATCTTTTTCAGAGCCTCCAGGGCCCGTTCTGCCCTGTATTCCTGAATGAACCCAAGAATCGCACAAAAGACAACGATAACAGCGATGATGGCAGCATCTACTACTTCCCCCACGACGGCGGAGAGGACAATCGCTACCAAGAGAATGACGATGAGAATGTTTTTAAACTGATTGATGAAAAGCGTAAATGGAGAGATCCCTTCTTCCTTCTTCAATTCATTGTAGCCGTGGGTCTCAAGCCGCTGTTTTACCTCTTCCTCGGTTAAACCTTGATGAAGGTCTGACCTCAGCTCCTTTAAAACCTGAGCGGGTTCGAGGGAATGCCATGATAGATTCAGGCGTGAATTTGACATTGAAGCACGTCCTCCTTCACAGCTATTTTTTATCTCTCAAATGTCTTTCTTTATCCTGAAAATGTTGACGGAACGCTACACACATATTAGGGGTGGCATACAATAAACTATTTCCTGCAAATTTACAAGAAAAAAAAACCTCGGTGATTCTTGACCACCGAGGCTTTTTAATCATTTGATTCAATTATTAAAAATTCTTCGACTCATGGTTAAACGCTCTCCACGTGTATGCCTTAGGCAGGTGCAGGTTTCACCTTCTTCTCTTTGATGGATTTCCGCATGATGAAGATCGCTATATTCAGCGCTACCCATAGAACGAGCAGAACAACAAAGACACCAACAAACCGAATAAAGAGTGTGGCCATGATCCATGACCAGTTGTCTTTCTTGATGACGACCTGGGTCTTTGGACCACCTGTTTTGTGAATCCCGATCGAGTGCCACTTGGACACCCCCTGATCCTCAATATATACCTCTTCTTTCCAGTCACGATAACGCGCATCGGGATATTTTTGGAGCGCTTCCTTATACCAGGTCAGGACCTTATCATAGGGCAGATTATATTCGGTGATGAGACGGCCCGGCTCTTCTTTAATTTTCGTGCCATCCGGCATGATCGGAGCCCCCAGCCACTGGGGTCCCTTGGGAATGACGAGTGAAGAGTCTATCGGTCCGATTGTTTTTTTAGCCTTTTGAGACAATTCGCCTTCTGTTTTTGTTGCGGTCTGAACAGTTTCTTTCGCTTGTTCCTGGGAGGCTATCGAGTTACTAATACTCAGGGCAAGCAGGATAAATATCGTAAGTGTGATCGCCAGGCAAAACCCAAGTCTTTTCATAAAAACCTCCTCTTAATCAAACATGGCCAGAAGCATGCCTGCCGCAGCCGGAGACCCAATCGAACCGCCAAGGCAAGCGCCCATGGCATGCATCAGAAGGTAGTTTTGCTTATCATATTTCTGCCCCCATACCTGCGCCACGCGGGGCGACATGGGAATGGCAGAGACACCCGATATCCCGATAATGGGGTTAATCTTCTCTTTGATAAACAGGTTCATGATCTTAACAGTAAAGATCCCGCCCGCGGTGCAGACCATAAAATCGAGAAGCCCCAGCCCAAAAACGGTTAGGGGCTTGGGGGTAAGAAAAACCTCTGCCTGCATTGAAGCGCCAATACTTACCCCCAGAAGGACGGTCACCACATCCATCATCGGGCCGCCGATGGTCTTCGACAGACGCGGCACTACGCCGCTTTCTCTCATGAGGTTTCCGAACATAAACATTCCCATCAGAGGCATGACAGCAGGGATTAACAGAGCGACAATTCCTCCACAGATGAGCGGAAAGAGGACCTTTTCAGTCGGGGAGACGTGTCTTAGTGTTGGTTTCATCCGAATCAGACGCTCTTCTTTTGTCGTGAGCAGCCTCATGACAGGCGGCTGGATCAGCGGCACCATGGACATGTAGGAGTAAGCGGCCAGGGTATTTGCACTCAATAGATGCGGCGCCAGACGGGCGGTAAGATAGATCGTGGTCGGACCGTCTGCACCCCCGATGATGCCCACAGAAGCCGCTTCCTTAATGCTGAAACCAAGTAGAATCATCCCTGTAAAGGTGACGAATACGCCTAATTGGGCGCCGGCGCCGATGAGAAGCATCTTCGGGTTGGCAATGAGAGGTCCAAAGTCGGTCAGAGCGCCCAATCCCAAAAAGATGAGGCAGGGTAGCAACTCCCAAATGATTCCATACTTATAGAAAAACTGAAGGAGCTGCGGGTGGCCATCTTCGGTAAATCCAAAGAGCGGAGTATTGGGAAAGTTGACGAGAAAGATGCCAAAGCCAATCGGCACCAGAAGGTTTGGCTCAAATCCCTTGACAATCGCCAAATAGAGAAAGAACAAACCAATACACCACATTACGATCACCTTCCAGGTCATAAAACCGAGTCCGGTCGTCTGGAAGGTCCCGATAAGGAGATCCAAAATTTCACTCCAACTCATTTCCATACCTCCTTTTTATACTTCTGCTTTCCATCAAGCTCTTAGCATAATCCTAAGGGTATTGTCAAGGTATAATGTGATTTTTATAACAAGTATGTAATATGATGATATTATTAGTTTTATAACATTTTTATATGAGGGGCTTTTGTAACAAAATAGAAAGTTTGAGTTTAAAAATACCTTTAAAGGTCTGATTTGTGTTAACGTTTCCACTCTATTGCAGCAAATTGTTATTCGAAGTCCTGTCCCTTGAAGGATATACCCTCTTCTGGAACACCAGGTTTATTTCAACATGGCGAGGAACATACCAGCGGCTATTGCCGTGCCAATGACACCCGCAATATTGGGTCCCATGGCATGCATCAGGAGAAAGTTTTTCGGATCTGCCTCCTGCCCCATCTTCTGAGCCACTCTGGCGGCCATGGGAACGGCAGATACCCCGGCAGAGCCGATTAAAGGGTTGATCTTCTCCTTGAGAAAGAGGTTCATCAATTTAGCGAGGAGAATTCCTCCGACGGTGCTGAATGAAAAGGCAACCAAGCCCAGAATAAAAATGAAGATGGGTTGAGGTTTTAAAAAATGTTCGGCCACCATGGTTGAACCAACCGCCAGCCCGAGAAAGATCGTCACAATATTGAGCAATTCATTCTGAGCGGTCTTAAGCAGTCTTTCGACGACTCTCGATTCTCTGAAAAGATTTCCGATAAAAAACATCACCATCAGGGGAGCGGCCGCTGGGACGATTAATACGATCACCATAGTTCCGATCAGCGGAAAGAGAATACGCTCAATTTTAGAAACAGGCCTCAACTGTTTCATTCGGATGGCCCTCTCTTTTTCCGTTGTCAGGAGTTTGATAATGGGAGGCTGAATCAAAGGAACCATGGCCATATAGGAGTAAGCTGCAATCGCATTGGCTCCGATCAGATGGGGAGCCAACTTTGTTGTCAAATAGATGCAGGTCGGTCCATCCGCACCACCGATGATCCCGATGGAGGCGGCTTCCTCAATATTGAACCCGAAGAGCAATGCCCCAAAAAAGGCGACATAGACCCCAAATTGAGCTCCCGCTCCAAGAAGAAGGGTTTTTGGATTGGCGATCACCGGGCTGAAATCGGTCAGAGCGCCAATGCCGAGGAAAATCACGCAGGGGATAATATCCCACTCGAGGCCATAATGATAGAAAATCCGAATCAGTTCTCCTTCTCCGAGCAATGGAGCTAATGGGAAATTGACTGCGAAAACACTGAAGCCAATCGGAAGCAAGAGAAGAGGTTCAAAATCTCTTGCGATGGCTAAATAGATAAAGATCCCTCCAATCAGCCACATGATCACATGGCCAATCGTAAGATGGACAAAACCGGTCTTCAATAAAATGGTGCTGACTGAAAATTCTGCCATTTTTTGATGATTACCTTTTTTTTGCCGTAAAAAGCCTAATAAAAAAATCGGTTAGTTTGATCGCACACATCAACAAAATCAAACCGATAAAGACCCCGCTGAAACCAAATATAAATATCTTCAATGCATCATTCCACGGTTCCATAATTCAAAACTCACTCAGTTCTATCTTGATCCCGATTTCGTAATAAACCCATATTTTTTACCATTATCATTTCACAGCTAATAAATCAATATTAAAGTGATTTTTTTAACAAACGAACATGCTAAAGATCTATACATATTAATTTCAATAAGTTAAGGCTACCTCTAAAATGTCATTCCGGTCCCGATCTTCATCGGGAGAATCCATCCCGCGTTTGGCGGGTTGAAATGACTGGACTCCGGTCGTTGCGACTCGAAACCGAGTTTTCACCGGAGTGACGAATTCTGATTTATTAGAGGTTCCCTTAAATCTTCTTGCTCTTTCTTATCTGAAATTCTTTGGCCTGGTGCATGAAGGCTTCGAGGCGGGTTAGTGTATTGGTCTGTTCCTGTCCATCGTAGGCCATGTTGAGGATGGGAATATTATTATGCTCCTCCTGGTATCTCTTTAACAGGGCGCTTACAATCGTTCCTGGCATGCAGGTGAAGGGCATGATATTGACGATTCCGCTTGCCCCCCTCTTTGCAAAGTCGATCGATTTTCCGATGGAGAGGATGGCCTCTCCCTCAAACGAGGAATCAATATAGGGTTTTGCTCTTTTGAAGATCGTTCGGGTTTTTGGTTCGCCGAAATTTCTGAGATGGCGTTTAAATACCTGTTCCAGATGGTGCTCGTCTTTCTTCTGATAGTAGTCCGTCAGAAAAACTTTTAAGAGATTGGAAAACGACTTTTTCTGAAGGCTTCTCTTCTTGGAGATGGTGTTGACATAGAGGACCCATTCGGTCATGGGCGCCATCCACGCCTCTCCTCCGAACTGTTCGATCTTCCGGACCACCTCCTCGTTGCTGAACCGATTGAGACGGACATAGATCTCTCCCACGATCCCGATCAGGGGTTTTGTCCCCGGACTCTCCACCTCAACCTCGGCGAAACGCCCAAGGCTCTTGTGAAGCGCTTCTTTTAGATCATTTCCTGTCCGGATCGCTTCACACACCCTATTCAATGACTCCGCGTAAATCTGATTGCCCCTTCCCTTTTCCTTCTCATAGGGACGGGTTTCGAGGAGTTTCTTCATCAGAAGGTCTACGGCAACAATGCCCTGCCAGGCCAGACGTGAGAACTGAGAACCCATGATGCCCAGGTCATTGTAAAGCGTTTCATCCTGATTGGGAGCGTAGATGGGGACATGCTGAAAACCCAGGTCGTCCAAGACGAGTCGATGGAACCGGTGATACTGCCCAAACCGGCACGGCCCATTTCCAGAGGGCATGAAGAAAGCCGCCTTCTCATGATCGAAGTTCGGGTCTTTAACCGTCTTCACCATGTCGCCGGTCGTCAGAATACAGGGATAACACTCCTTCCCTGAAGTCAGCTTCCTTCCCCAGTAAAGCGTCTCTTCGCTCGATTCGGAAATGACCTCTGCCTCCACGCCGCAGGCATGGAAGGCCGCAGCCACTGCATAGGCTCCATCATACATATACGGGATATAAATCTTCTTCGTCCGGTCGGTTTTAGGTTTTTCCTTTTCCAAACCATTGGGCCTTGTCTTCTTTGCATTCTTCAGGCTATCGAGAAAGGCTTCGCAGCGCGTGATGGCGCCTGCGTCCGCGCTGTGTTCATCAATCTCCAATTGAAGATGAGGCTTCCCTTTCGAAAGGTCCCTGTAAAAATGGTTGATAAAGGAATCCGGACCGCAACCGAAGTTGGTGATATAGACCGCGTAGAGTCTTGGGTCTTCATTGATGATCTTTCCGGCAGAAAGGATCTTCTGTCCGTATCGCCAGTACATCTCCTGGATCTCTTTGGTCGGTTTGACCGAATCGAGGGGAAGGAAATCCATGGGGATGGCAAGGACTCCCAGGTCTTTCAACTTTTTCGGCATCTCAAGATTGACTCCGGGATCGCAGGAGTTATAAGGTCTTCCTATAATCACCATCGCTTTTTCATCAGGGTCGATCTGATTCAAAATCTCCTTTCCCCTATTGAGTAGCGATTGGTAGAACTTGGCCTGAAACCTCTCTGCCTTGCCCAGGGCCCTCTTTACCTGCTTCGACCCCCGTTGGAGTGATTTTCCAAAATCGATCAGCTCTTTCTCCAGATGATCTCTTCCGAAACGGAAATGAAAGATGGGCTGGAGGACTTGGACATCATCCTTCTTAAAATCGATGGAGGAATGGACTGCATAGGGAAAGGCCTGTGCATAGGGACAGGCCGTACTGATTGGAATTTCGGGATGGGGCGATTTGAGGTTGACAATGGACGGCAGAAAGATTCGCTTCACTCCTTTATCGAGAAGGTTGAGAACATGGCCATGACTTACCTTGATGGGAAAACAGGTCTCTGCAACAACATTCTCCACTCCTTTCCGGATCAACTCCTTATTCGTTGGATCGGAGAGGACGACCCTGTAACCCAATTCCGTAAAGAAGGCTTTCCAGAAGGGCATCATCTCGTGGAGGTAGAGAATTCTTGGGATTCCGATTTCGGGGGCATCGGCTGGGAGAGCTTCCTCCTTCTCATAAGAGGCAAAGAGCATCTTCTCCCTCTCCTCAAAGAGGTCGGGAAGGTCAGTCCCTTTAGTCCGCTTGATCACATCATACTTCTCGCAACGGCTTCCATAGAAGAGAGGTTTTTCGCCTTCGACGCTCACCTTCCGGATAAGGCAGAGATTAGGACAGCTTTTGCATTCGAACGAGGTCTGTTCGTAACGGCGCTGGCTGAGGTCGAACCCCTTAAATCCGGAACGCTCCCAGGCCCGTTCTTCCATGGCCAGGATAGCAACTCCAATAGCTCCGGTCACGTCGTGATTTTCAGGGACAATGATCTCTTTTCCGAGGACTTTCTCAAAGGCAGCCACCACCCCTTTGTTAAAAGCCGTGCCTCCCTGAAAGAAGATCCGGTCTCCAATGCGACGGTCTCCAACCACCCGGTTCAAATAATTCTGGACAATGGAATAACTGAGACCGGCAACGAGGTTGTCCTTGGGAGCGCCCCTTTGCTGGTGATGGACAAGGTCTGATTCGATGAAGACCGTGCATCGCTCTCCCATCCTCACCGGCTCTCCGGCACAGAGGGCCAGTTTCCCAAACTCCTCTTTGATCGAGATATCCAGTTTTTCTGCCTGTTCCTCTAAGAAAGAGCCTGTCCCGGCAGCGCATACCTTGTTCATCTCAAAATCGACGACCACTCGGTTGTCGATGCTGATATACTTTGAGTCCTGACCGCCAATCTCAAAAATCGTATCGACTGCCGGGTCGATGTAAACGGCAGCTGTGGCTTGGGCGGTGATCTCATTTCGGACCAGATCCGCGCCCACAAAATCGGCAGTGAGGTAGCGTCCTGAACCGGTCGTCCCAACGCCTTTAATCTCCACCCGGTCGCCAATCTCCGCGCCGATCTCCTGAAGTCCAGTGCGAACCGCTTCAATCGGTCTTCCCGCCGTCATCAGGTAGCGTTTTGCAAGAACTTTCTTTTTCCGATCAATCACCACAAGATTGGTGCTGATGGAACCCACATCGAGGCCGAGATAGGCTTCGATCTTATTCCCCTCCCCCTTGTCCGCCCAAGGCGGATCCGCCTCTGGCGGAATGGGGGAGGTCGGTACGACTCGAAACCGAGGTAAGGGTGGGGGTGATAAATGATTCGATGAAAGGCAGAGAGGTTGAAGGGGTACCTCTTTCTCTTCATGATGAAGCAAATATTCCTTCAGGGCTGCTACATTTAAGGTTTCTGCCTTTTTAGGCTGTTTGTTATCCCGGGTGACCAGAACCGCCCCAATGGCTCCCATGGAGGCAAAATATTTGGGGATGAGCAAGTCTCCATCCGAGAGTTCCAGGACATCCTGAAATGCTTTCCTCATTCCTACATTGGCTGCTACTCCTCCCTGAAAGGAGACGGGTTTGACAAAGGTTTTTCCCTTACCGATGTTGCTCTTGAAATTTCTTGCCAGGGCATAACAGAGACCAGCCACGATGTCATAATCCGGTGTGGCGATCTGCTGGAGGTGGATCATATCCGATTTTGCAAAGACGCTGCATCGGCCTGCAATGCGAGGCGGGTTTTTTGATTTAAGGGCGATTTCGCCGAATTCTTCAATCGTGAAGCCAAGCCGACTCGCCTGCTGATCCAGGAAGGAACCGGTGCCAGCTGCGCAGAGGGTGTTCATTGAGAAATCGGAGATTTTGAAATGTCCTTTTTCCTCTTCGATAAAAATCAGCTTCGAGTCCTCTCCTCCGATATCGATGATGGTCCGGATCTCAGGATAAAAATGTTGAACTGCCCTCGCCTGGGCAATGATCTCGTTGACGAAATGACCTCCGAGGAGTTCAGAGAAAAGTTTTCCTCCGGTGCCTGTAAATGAGATGCTGTGAAATTGTTCTGGTGGTATGCGGCCAAGAATCTCTTCCAGGATTCTCTGTACTGTTTTGAGGGGCTGCCCTTTGATCCGGGTATAATGCTCTTCTAACACTTCTCCTTGATCGTTCAGGATCACCGTATTTGCACTGACGGAGCCAACATCAATGCCTAAGTAAAGTTTATTCATCCCCACACCCATATGTCTGAAAAAAGTGTAAACGAATTAATCTTAATTGATTCAATCTCTCCTTTTCAAGTCAAGCTTGTTCCCTTTGTTCATCCTTTCCGTCCATTAAAAATAGAATGATGTGCTAAATGGCAATCAAGGAGGCCTAAATGCGAATAAAGAAAAAGATGATTGGAATTTGAAGAAGAGATTTTAAAAACTTATCATGTATATTGTAAATCGAAGGCGTCCCTGATCAGTTCGATCTCCTCACCTTTGGCTCCAAGAAGAATGGCGACCACATCAAACCGGGCCTTTGCCTCTTCGAGCCTCTTTTCTTTCAAAAAGTAGAGGGCTGCTTTAGAGATTTGTTCCTGTTTTTTTTGGTTAACCGCCATCTGTGGAGGGCCGAATGCCGTGGACCGTCTCGTTTTGACTTCAATAAAGGCAAAGGTGTCTTTCTCTCTTGCAATGATATCAACCTCGCCCATCTTGCAAACATAATTCCTCTGGAGGATGCGATAACCATTCTTCTTTAAAAAACGAAGGGCGATCTCTTCACCTTTCTGGCCAAGTTCTTTTTTCTGCATCGTTCTTTTATTTCCCAAATCAAGTCTCTCTTGGAGCGTCGGCATTCATTGCCGACGAAGTCTGCCCTCAATCAATGAGGGTGCTACAAATTTTTCTCCCCGTCTCCCCATCCCTTCATCATAAATATTCTTTGACGCCCCGAAATGTTTTGCGGTGGAGTTCACAGACGCCAAATCTCTCAATGGCCTTCCGGTGTTCTTCTGTCCCGTAGCCTTTATGTTTCGCAAAATTATATTGCGGATATTGTTGATGGCAATCCAGCATCATCCGGTCCCGGGTCACTTTGGCCACAATGGATGCAGCCGCAATGGAGTTGCAAATCCGGTCACCTTTACGGATGGGCTTCTGGGGAAGCGTGGAAGGGATAGATTGATTCCCATCGATCAGAATAAAATCAGGCGACAGGGGAAGGCTCTCGACAGCGAGGACCATCGCTTTCAATGCAGCCTGGAGAATATTGAGGAGATCGATCTCTTCTGCATAGATGGTTCCGATGCCCACTCCTACGGCTTTTGAAAGGATGACCTCATGGAGCTCTTCTCTTTTTTTGGAAGGAATCTGTTTGGAATCGAAAAGTTTCTGACCGATGCCCTCTTCCGGAAGGATGACCGCTGCTGCCACGACCGGTCCAGCAAGAGGACCTCTTCCCGCTTCATCCACACCGGCAATCCGCTGATAGCCCCGGCCATAGTACAACTTTTCAAAGTAGTCCATGGGCTGGGCCGGAAGAGATGGGAAAAGCATAGTAAAACCGATTGGAACGATGGAATGGTGGAATATTGGGTTTTTTAAAATTTAATATTTCTTCCCATCACACCAAAATTCCACTATTCCAATATTCCGGTTAATTCTCTTGTTTCTTTTCTCCTCGGATCCTGGCCGCCTTGCCTTTCAGGCCTCTCAGATAAAACAGTTTGGCCCGTCTCACTTTCCCGCGGCTGATCACATCGACCCGGTCGATTCTGGGAGAATGCATGGGAAAGATTCTCTCGACTCCGATTCCATAAGAGATTTTTCTCACGGCGAAGGAGGATCGAATTCCTCCTCCTTTCTTCCCGATCACTACTCCCTCAAAGGGCTGGATTCTTTCTTTCTCACCCTCAACGATCTTCACGTGGACCCGGACGGTATCGCCCACCTTGAACGGAGCGAGGTCCGTCCGAAACTGTTCTCTTTCAATCAACTCTAACGTATTCATCTGACTCTCCTTTGGAAAAATAAGTTCGGAGTTCGGAGTATTGAGTTCCGAGAATTAGAAGAGTGACTCCGAACTACGAACTCATTACTCCGAACTATTTATTCGATCACCTAACAGCCGGTCCAAAATAATGGCAACGGCTGAGCGAACTGAGAGGTGATTATAACCTTTTCCTTCGACAGGTGCCAGCACATAGTCCGAACTGTCTTTGACCTCCTGCGTTAAACCCCATCCGGTCCCAAACAGGAGGAAAAACGGCGTTTCCTCATCTTTTAAGAGCCCTCGCAATTCATCATAGCCAATCGAATCGGGGTGAGGCGAGGCTCCTGTGGCCACCCTCTTCGGTCTCCTCTGATGGAGCCGTGAGATTTCCTGATCCGCCTCATCGATACTCCGGGATACCCTGACCAGGGAGAGGGATTCCTTTCTCGTAGGATTGTAAGCGGCGCCTTCGCCATCCCTCCAATGGCTGATGATCCTTTCTACCAACTCCACCTGGCTTTCAAGGGGAGTGATGATGAAAAATCCCCCCAGTCCGAATGTTCTTGCACAGCGTGAAATATCGTGAATATCAAAGTTGGTCACAGCCGTTGTAACCACTTCTCTTCTTCGATCATACACAGGATGGTGAACCAACCCGATATAAAGGTTAGAGGACATTGTCTTAAAGATAAGGGGATCGTTTTACGGCAACGGTAAGGATGCCCGTATCGTTCATAAAAGGTTACGTTTAAAATCTCTTAATTCTTTACTCGTATAATCGTAACCCCCCTTCATCCCCCCTTAAACTAAGGGGGGAATATAGGGGGGTTATCAATCCTCATCGTTCATGGGTGATACCCCATCATCACGATTTGTTTTGAATGATCTCTTCCAAAATCTTTTTATCTTCTTCAGAGAGAGAGGCTTTGTTTAATAGCTCCGGCCTTCTCAACCATGTTCGTCGCAAAGACTCTTCCCTCCTCCAGAGGGAGATGGCCTGATGGTTTCCTGAAAGCAGGACCTCTGGAACCTCATGGTTCCTGAAACTTGCCGGCCGGGTGTACTGTGGATATTCTAACAAAGAGCCAAAGAAGGAATCTTCTTCTGCTGACTTATCCGATCCCAACACTCCGGGCACAAGTCTTGAGACTGTATCGATCAGAACCATAGCGGCCAACTCTCCGCCGGTCAGGACATAATCCCCGATCGATATCTCCTCATCGACAAAGAGTTGCCTCACCCTCTCATCCACCCCCTCATATCTGCCACAGAGGAGGATAAGGTGTGACCGGGATGAAAGTTCCTTGATAATCTCCTGATTTAACGGCTTTCCTTCAGGGGTCAGGTAAACCGTCCACGCAGAGGGGTTTTCCATTTTTACCTGTTCAATGGCACGGGCAATCGGCTCAACTTTCATCACCATCCCCTGCCCCCCTCCATAGGGAGCATCATCAACAACCTGGTGTTTATCCAGCGCAAAGTCCCGGATGTTGATCGTCCTCACCTCGATGAGCCCTTTTTCAATCGCTTTGGCCAGGATGCTCTCCTGAAACGGAGAAGAGAACATTTCCGGGAAAAGGGTGAGGATATCAAATCTCATCTTCCTCCTCCCACAGTCCTTCCATCCGTCCCACCTGGATCACCCTTCTTTTACAATCAACCTTCTGAATCACCTGATCAATGGCCGGCAGAAAGATTTCTCCCCTCTTTCCTGTGACGATGTAAACATCATTGGCTCCTGTGGGAACAATTCTCTTTACCGTCCCGATCCTTCTACCCCTCTCTGTCTCCACCGCCATCCCCAAAATCTCAAACCAGTAATACTCTCCCTCCTCAAGCTTAGGGAGGTCTTCCCTGCGCACAAGGATCTCCTTACCGATGAGACCCTCTGTCTCATCGATCCTTTCAATTCCTTTCAATCTCAGAATGAGGCGTGGTGGCTGTGGGGTGACTTCCAGGACTTTAAAGGACTCCGGTCTTCCTGAGTTGTCCCTGATGAAAATCTCCTGATAAAGGGTGAAGCGATCGGGGTCTCCCCCGAAATATTCTACTTTGACCTTCCCCCTCACCCCATGGGGCTTGACCACCCTCCCGATCGGGCAAAGAGTTTGCTCCATGGGTCGCTATTCAATGATTTCCAGGACAGAGCGTTTACCCAGATTGGCCGAGGCCGCTCCCAGGATCACGCGGATGGCCCTTGCCGTTCTGCCCTGTTTTCCAATCACTTTTCCCAGATCATCTTTTGCTACGTAAAGCTCGATGACCGAGGTCTTCTCCCCTTCGACTTCAGAAACTCTGACTTGCTCCGGATGGTCGACCAATGCCTTGGCGATAAACTCGATCAACTCCTTTGTCGTCATCGTTCCACCTCCAATTCGATGAATCGTCCTCGGAGAGACCCTTTGAAAGCCGTTTTGGGAGAAAAAGCATTCTTCTCTTACTTGCCCCGTTTAGAAATTATCCCCCGTTGCACTTGAAAGAGATACTATTACAAACGCATTAAATAAATTGTCATTGCGAGGAGTGGAACGACGAAGCAATCCCTTGAAAAACGAGATTGCCACGCCCTTTGGGCTCGCAATGACATGTAAAAGGATTTAATGCGTTTGTATTAATTAGAATCATCCCAGCAGGGTTTAACCTCCCGAAATTTCTAACGGGGGTTCGCTTCCCCCAGCTTTTTTGTCACACCTGACCGAATCAGAAGCTGACGGACAGTCTGGGTGGGCTGGGCTCCCTTCTTGAGCCAGCCAATCGCCTTCTCTTCCTTAATTCGGATTTCTGCCGGATCTTTCCCGGGATCGTAAGTCCCCACCTGTTCGATAAACCTCCCATCTCTGGGAGAACGGGTGTCTGCTACCACAATCCGATAAAAAGGCTTCTTCTTCCCACCAAATCTCATCAATCTTATCGATGCCGCCATATTGCCTTGGATCACCTCCTTCGTTTAAACATGAAATACGAATTTCGAATATCGAAATCCGAAACAGGTCTAAATAGAAACTTCAAATCAAAAACTATTTTAATTTGTTTAGGTCATTTGTGATTTGAAAATTCGTGCTTGTTTCGAATTTCGGATTTCGTGCTTCGAATTTTAATAGAAATAATACCTGATCAAGAAAAGAATGGTACCTGTCCTCTTCCCATTCCTTTTCCGCCCATTTTTGAAAACTGTTTCATCATCTTCCGGGCCTGTGCATATTGCTTTAGAAGTCGATTCACCTCCGGAACGGTGGTGCCGCTTCCTGTCGCAATTCTCAAGCGCCGGCTTCCGTTGATGATCGTGAAATTAGCTCGCTCTTTGACCGTCATGGAATTGATGATGGCCTCCACTCTCCCTAATTCCTTTTCATCTACCTGGAGACCTCCCATCCCTTTCATCTTTTTCGGAAGTCCGGGAATCATATTCAGAATCGATTCCAGCGATCCCATCTTCCGGATTTGCTGAAGCTGGTCCCGAAAATCCTCAAGCGTGAAAGAATCCTTGCGGATTTTCTTCTCTAATTCCTTAGCCTTCTTTTCATCAAAGGCGGCCTCTGCCTTCTCAATCAGGGTGAGGACATCGCCCATCCCCAGAATTCTTGAAACCATCCGCTCGGGATGAAAAACTTCGAGGGCATCGAGTTTCTCCCCCACGCCGATGAATTTGATCGGTTTCTGGGTCACCGCATTGATCGAAAGGGCTGCTCCTCCACGGGCATCCCCATCCATTTTAGTCAGGATGATTCCATCAATCCCCAGCCGTTCATTAAAATTCTTCGCCACATTGACGGCATCCTGCCCTGTCATGGCGTCGGCTACGAAAATAACCTCTCTCGGCTTGATCTCGGTCTTGATCTCCCTCAGCTCAAGCATCAATGCTTCATCAATATGGAGCCTTCCGGCCGTATCGATGAGCATCACATCGTATCCCCCTTTCAGGGCTACGTCCTTTGCGTTGAGGCAGATATCGAGCGGCATCTGCGAAGGCCCTGGCCGATAGAAATCGATCTTCAGCTCCTCTCCCAATGTTTGTAGCTGGTCGATGGCAGCTGGCCGGTAGACGTCCGCAGGGATGAGATAGGGTCGTTTCTTCATCCCCTGGAAGTGACGCGCCAATTTGGCTGCGGTGGTTGTCTTTCCGCAACCGTGCAGGCCGACAAGCATGATCGGTACCGGAGGGCTTCCCGAAAGTTGAATCCTCTGCTCCTGGCCTCCCATGAGGGAAGTCATTTCCTCCTTTACAATCTTGATCAGCTGCTGTGCAGGTGTAAGGCTTGCCATGACGTCCTGGCCGATGGCCCTCCCCTGGACTGACTGCACAAAATCCTTCACCACTTTGAAATTGACATCCGCCTCCAGGAGCGCCACCCTGACCTCTTTGAGGGCCTCTTGGATATTCTCCTCGGTCAACTTCCCGTGGCCTCGAAGTTTCTTAAAAACGGCATCTAATTTGGATGAAAGATTGTCAAACATACATGAACTCAAAATTTTATAAGTTCTTTATTTTAATAACTTTTCCCCTGAATTGTCAAATATTGGATATTTAAGTTCATCCGGGAATTGAGTGGGTAACCTCCCCTTAGGTTACGAGACTGTGTCGCAATAGGGGTGGGGATAAGGATTTTTAGCATAGCAAATGAAAAAACTCTATCTGTCTCCATATCAATATGATACAATGCAGCCCAACAGAGGAGGTAACCCCATGGCCTATCGATATGGAGATCGTTTTCAACTCGGGCTGTTTCCACCCAGCATCGAAGACTATGTGGGGCCCAATGACCCTGTAAGAGCAACAAAGGGATCTTTGACCTCTCCATTGGTCACAAAGACTACTTTTTTGTCCACCGGAAGCGTTTGGTTGTTCCAGGTCTTGACCACCACCGCATTCAAGGGAATCGGTTCATAATCCTTCTTGGTCGTGTTGGCCTCTGAGCCCTGCGGGTTAAACCAATCACAACTCATCGGTCAACAAAAGCTCCCACACCGGCTCCATCTTGGGAATCGAACCAATCACCTTCATCAAATAGATCAACACCAATTGAAGAAAGGCAATATTCTGTCTCTCTTGCGTCTGGGGATCAAGATTCTCCAAAAGAGCAAAAACCTCGATTTGTCGCAAATAATGAAAGAAGAAATCAAACAAAGTGGCTTCATCCAACGTATAGACCGTATCCATCTCTTTACGACAAAATAAATGCCGGGCCACTTTTGAATCATCTCGCTCTGCCGTGTGCCAGAAGAGTCGCTCCATCAGGGTGTTTTGCATCTGCTCCCGCGTTGTCATAACCACAGGATACGCAGAAAAGAGTGTATTTTTCAAACCTGTAAATTCAAATAATATAATTACACCAATAAGATAGAATCTATTTTTAATGGCTTCAGGGCCGTAACTTCTTGCTCCATGACTCCCCCCCGGTCTTACTTCAATACAATGCTCTATCAACCCACATAAAGCCACTCAGAGGCTTTTCTGGCGGAACTCCAAATTAGGGACTCGAAATTTCAATGTCGCAGGTTTCTCAAAAAATTTTTTTTTCAATCCTTATATCGGAGTTCCAGCTTTTCCCCCGTTAGAAATCCCTGCCACCTTCAGGAAGGACAAGCCTAATTTTACTGGATGTAACAACTACCTTAACATTGATAATGATTAAAAGGCACCTCCTTGAAGCGAAGCAGAAACAAATCTGATATGCTTCAGGGAAAGAATCTCAATCTTAGCCCAGGAGGTGCCGTATGGAATTGTACTGTGGAATGGATTTGCA
>Ga0194111_10000125_pt1 | contig 89795 bp, 91 predicted proteins | sample TA2KigC300mmetaG_FD_146194 | JGI IMG/M metagenome (GOLD analysis project Ga0194111, IMG submission 146194) | Freshwater microbial communities from Lake Tanganyika, Tanzania - TA2015033 Kigoma Deep Cast 300m | ecosystem: Environmental > Aquatic > Freshwater > Lake | place: Tanzania: Lake...
CGGGCGGCGCCCGGGGCGAAAGGGCAAGCACCCCCTGCAGGCGGAGAACGAGGCCCTCCGGGCCGAGAACGAGCGGCTGAGGAGGCGCCTGGAGCAGGTCGAGACGGTGATCGAGGTCCAAAAAAAACTCTCGCGGCTGCTTGGGATCGAGCCGCAGACGACCGGGCGAGGCGAGCGGTTATGATCGCCGCGGCCGACGAACTCGCCCCGGCGGTGGGGGTGGCCCGGGCCTGCCGGGTCCTCGGGGTCTCCCGGGCCTCGCTGTACCGGCGCCGGCGGCCCAGGCCGGTAGCCGAGAAGGGGGAGCGCCCTGCCTTCCCCCGGGCCCTATCGGAGGCGGAGCGAGCCGAGGTCCTGGGCGTGCTGCACTCCGAGCGGTTCTGCGATGCCTCCCCGGCCACGGTGGTGGCCACGCTCCTCGACGAGGGGACCTACCTGTGCTCGGTGAGGACCATGTACCGCCTGCTCGAGGAGAACGGGGAGGTCCGGGAGCGGCGCAACCAGCTGCAGCACCCCGCCCATCCCCGCCCCGAGCTTCTTGCCACCGGGCCCAACGAGCTGTGGTCCTGGGACATCACCAAGCTGCTCGGCCCGGCCAAGTGGACCTACTACTCCCTGTACGTGATCCTGGACGTGTTCTCCCGCTACGTCACCGGGTGGATGGTGGCCCACCGGGAGTCGGCGGCCCTCGCCAAGCGGCTCATCGAGGAGACCATCGCCAAGCAGGACATCGCCCCGGGGGAGCTCACCATCCACGCCGACCCGGGAAGTTCGATGACCTCCAAGCCGGTGGCCCTGCTCCTGGCCGACCTCGGGGTCACCCGCACCCACTCCCGGCCGCACGTGTCCAACGACAATCCCTACTCGGAGGCCCAGGTCAAGACCCTCAAGTACCGGCCGACCTTCCCGGCCCGGTTCGGCTCCATCGAGGACGCCCGGGCCTTCTGCCGAGAGTTCTTCTGCTGGTACAACACCTGCCACCGCCACTCCGGCATCGCCTACATGACCCCGGAGGCCGTGCACTACGGCTGGGTCCAGGAGATCCAGGGGGTCCGGGCAGAGGCCCTGGCCGCCGCGTACGCCGCCCATCCCGAGCGGTTCGTGAAGGGAGCCCCCAGGCCGTGGCCGCTTCCCACGGCGGCCTGGATCAACCGACCGCAGATCCAAACGACCACGAAGGAGGTGTGGCGACCGGGAGCCTAATTCACAAAGGAACTTGTCTCAGAGGTGTTGACACGTTCCGATCGCCTTGGTCGGCCGGAAGGCTGCCAGGACCCTCACTGTCATCGCGCGGCTGGCCCCCAGCCACCCGGCGGATCGCTGCAATCAGGTCCCCACCGCACTTCTGCTTGACGACGAAGGCCGCTGCCCCGGCATCCTGGGCGCGCCGGCGGGTATTGGGGTCGTCGTGAACCGTCAGCATCACAACCCGGGTGCCGGGCGCTGCCTCCCGTAGAGAGGCCGCCGCCTCGATGCCATCCATGCCGGGCATGCCGACGTCCATGACCACCGCATCGGGCGCCAGGTCGGCGGCCACGTTCAGCGCGGACGGTCCGTCTGCGGCCTCGCCGACAACGGCGATATCCGGCTCCAGCGCAAGCCGCATCCGCAGCCCTTGCCGGACCCCTTGCTGGTCATCCACTACGAGAAGTCGTATCATGGCTACATCATTGACGCACACTCCCGGTGCCCGCGCGTCAGACTCCGAGAGTGGGCTCCTGTGGTACCTTGAGCGGAGGTACGCGTCCGCCCGGTGGACGATGCGTGAGGGCGGCTTTGGACAGGAGGGGCCCGCGATGCCGATCCGAATCCTGATTGCCGATGACCACAGCGTTGTCAGACAGGGCCTTCGGATGTTCCTGGGGCTCGACTCCGATCTTCAAGTGGTGGGAGAAGCCACGGACGGTGCTGAGGCAGTCCGGCTGGCCAGAGAGTTACGGCCGGACGTCGTGCTGATGGACCTCCTCATGCCGGTCATGGATGGAATCGCTGCCACGGAAGCGATCCGCAAAGAACTGCCCGACGTCGAGGTCATGGCTCTCACCAGCGTCCTCGAGGACGCCAGCGTCGTGGCCGCGGTGCGGGCCGGCGCGATCGGATACATGCTGAAGAATACCGAGGCCGATGAGTTGATCCGGGCCATCAAGGCGGCCGCTGAAGGTAGGGTTCAGCTCTCCCCGGAGGCGGCCGCGCGGCTGATGCGCGAGGTACGGGCACCCCAGAGCCCTGAGGCGCTCACCGAGCGGGAGACAGATGTGCTGCGGTTGATGGCCCAGGGACAGGCGAACAAGCAGATCGCCCGGGCCCTGCGCATCGGGGAGAAGACCGTGAAGACGCACGTGAGCAACATCCTAGCGAAGCTCGGAGTGCAGAGCCGCACGCAGGCGGCGCTCTTCGCCGTCCGGATCGGGCTGGTTTCCCTGGATCATCTGGGTGGGGAGACGTGACCGATCGCCTGGCCGCGCTATTCGGCGCGGCCATGGACGGAATCGTTGTTGCTGACGCTGCGCGCCGGTGCCTCTACGCCAACCCGGCGGTCTGCCAGACGATCGGTTGCGGCCCCGCGCACATGTTGGGCCGCGACGTGCTGATGCTCTTCCCCACGCCCGTCCGCTCCGATATCCAGGAGGCCATCGCGGCAGCGTTCGTGGGGCAGGCGCGCCGTCTGATCGCACCGGTATTGCGCACGGACGGCGAGGAGTACCAGATCGAATGCACCGTGTGTCCCATGTCCCTCGACGGGCAGGGGTTGGCGGCCGTCTTCCTGCGCGACGAGACCGAAACTCAACGCCTGGCCCGGAAGGCGGAGGCCATGGCGCAGATCGTCTCCAGCATGGCGCTGGCCGGATCCCTGGAGGCCACGCTGGACGCGCTCGCACGCACGGTTGTACAGGCAACCGGTGGCATGGCCTGCGGCGTTGTCCTCATGGACGAGGATCTCCAGGGAGTTCGCGTGACGGGAGCCTACGGGCTCTCGCCCCAGCACATCGCCGGAATGCGCGCCGCGGTTCGTGCCGGGGCTCCTCCGCCGGGCCAGCAAGCGGTGCAGGAGAAGCAGCCGGTGGTGCGGCTCAACGCCCGCAACGAGATGCTGGCCGACCCGCGCTACGCCCCTGTTCACGACGCCGCGCGCGGGGCGGCATGGGATGCCATCGTCTCCGTGCCGCTGCGGTACTGGGGGCGCGTGATAGGAGCGCTGAGCATGTTCTATCCCAGCGGCCGGATCCCCGGACAATCGGAGGTGGACTTCCTGACCGCCATCGCGGACCAGGCAGCGGTCGCCGCCGAGAATGCCCGCCTGTTCGTAGAGGCCCGCGACAAGGCCGCGCTGGAGGAGCGGCAACGGCTGGCCCGTGAACTGCACGACTCTGTGTCTCAGGCGCTCTATGGAATCGCCCTGGGTGCCCGCACGGCCCAGACATGGCTGGAGCGCGATCCGGCCAGGGCGACTGAGCCGGTCGGCTACGTGCTGTCGCTCGCCGAGGCCGGCCTGGCAGAGATGCGCGCGCTGATCTTCGAGTTGCGCCCCGAGGCGCTCGAGGCAGAAGGGCTGGTGGCGATTCTGAACAGACAGGTGGAGGCCATTCGTGCCCGGCATGGACTCGATGCCCGTGCCGACTTGCCCGAGGAGCCCGACGCTCCCCTCGAAGTCAAGGAAGCGATCTACAGGATCGCCCAGGAAGGGCTCCACAACATCGTCAAGCACGCGAAGGCCACCCGGGTGGATCTCCGGCTCAGCCGCGACAACGGGGGGTTCTGGGTGGAGTTGACCGACAATGGCCAGGGATTCGACTCGGAAGGGACATTCCCCGGACACCTCGGCCTGCGGTCAATGCGCGAGCGAGCCGAGCAACTGGGCGGTTCCCTGGAGATCTCCAGCGCTCCGGGGGATGGAACGCGCATCCGCGTCCGCATCCCTCTCGGGGGCCCCTCATAGACCCCGTCTGCCGATTATCGTATGCGTGGCTGTATAGCGTCCGCGGTGGTAGTATGCGGAAGAGGTGACGCAGCCATGGAGATCTTTCGACCCGAGGACGTCCCGGCCGAAGAGCCCGAGAGCCTACCCGGGGTCAAGATCCGGTGGGTCATTGACAAGAAGCGCGGTGCAGAGAACTTCGCCATGCGCGTCTTCGAGGTCGCGCCCGGCGCGGAGACGCCGCTGCACGACCACTGGTACGAGCAGGAGATGTACCTACTCGACGGACGCGGCGTGATGGTAGGCGAGCAGGGCGAGTGGACGCTGGAACCCGGCATGGTGATGTGGGTTCCGCCCCACGAGCGGCATCAGATCAAGAATACCGGCGCGGAGCCGCTCAAGTTCATCTGCTGCGTTCCTCAGAAGAAGCCGAACCCGCAGGCCCCGTAGAAAGCGCCGTAGCAGCCGCCTTGGCGCGTTCCAGGGCCTCCACGGCCGCGCGCACTTCCACCGCGGCCGAACGCCACGCACCGTACCGCACCCGCTCATACGCCGCGGTGAGCAGCTCCACCTCGGCGGCGGATTCGGGTAGCACCCCGCGCAGCCGCGGCTCGTGCTCGCGCGGCGTCGCCCAGGCATGGCGCGGCGCTCCCAGATCTGCGCCGAGGCCGAGCAGCTCTCGATAGATCCGCCGGATCGCACCAACGGCCGGAACGGCCGACCCGTCGCCATCTTCCTGCCGGCGCCCGAGCCGCGGCAGCCAGCCGGCCAGCCCGCGCAGCATTTCACGCACCGACCATACCGACTCGTGATCGTCCTCGTCGGGTCTGCGCTCGCGCCGCCGCCGTAGCACGACGGCCAGGGCCATGCCGGCGACCAGGATCGCGATCACGACCAGCACCATGCCCCACCGCGCGCCAGAGACCACCTGAGGGTGCATCTCGAACTCGCGCAGGCGGCGGAGCAGGTCGTCGAAGACCGTGGGGGCCGGGCCGATATCAGGCATCTCGCGGCGCGGCAGGCGCGAGAGGATCGCGATGAGCACCCTCACGACAAGGCCCGCCACCACGAACAGGACCACGAACAGCGCCTCTACCACGGGTATCAGCGGCCGGAGCACCACCCCGACGTACTTGAAAACATCGGCCGTGGCCATCCCGGCCATCATGCCTGCGGCCAGCACTATCAGGCCAACGACACCAGTAATCAGCAACACCCAGGCCCTCGTGGGAATCTGGCTGCGCTCGGCCGGCCGGCTCTGCTCCCAGATCGCGGCCAATCGCGCCAGCGCCAACGCCGAGAGCCCCAGGAAGAAGAACGCCAGCATCGTCGGCGGCATCTCGGGCCCGGCGGCCGCGAATCCGCGCGCGTCGGCATAGACCACGGCGGCCGCAAGATAGACGACGACCATTCCTACGCCGGTCTTGTACGCCTCCTCGATCTCCATGGCCCCAACATGACGCGCGCCCAGCACGAGCCCGCGCCACCAGAGGCACGCGGCGGCGAGCGCGGCGGCCACCGGTTTGGAAACTTCCGGCAGGACGTCGTGTGCGGCCTGGAGCAGGGTTGCCACCCAGGTGGGATGCCACACCGGAAGGTGGGCATAGTACTGCCCGTGTACGGCGGCCAACCCCAGAACGACTCCGATGCCGACCAGCAGGATACGCGCATGCCGTAGCGAATCGCCGGCCCCTGCATGCCACGGGAATCCGGGGCGCTCCAGTATCTGCCGTACGGCCACCTCCGCGCCCACCAGCAGCAGGAAAGCCCACCCCGCTGACAGTATGGGGCCGGTCGCGCCGTAGAAGCCTCCACCGACCAGGACGAGCCACGGGTAGAGCCAGCAGAATTCCATGACCGCGCGCGCGACGGGCAGCAGCAGGCCCACGCCCTCCCAAAACCCGTCGCGACGGCGGGGCGCATCATGTTCCCCGCGCACGCCAGGAGCTGGGAAGCCCTCAGACGAGCCGGATCTCGTCCATCGCACGCCAGCCCGCCTCCCCTCTCACGCGATGCGTGGGAATGCCGAGTCGCGGATCGGCCGCCCGATCGCCGATGAGCACCAAAACCGGGCTGTGACCCGCCTCCTGGAGCCGGGCGATGCCTGCCAGCAGCGGTGGATCCACAACGGCGGTAACGATGATCGCGGTCGTGCCCCACGGGAGTGCCCCTGCCTCGAGCGCCATCAGGTCGCCCAGCGGCATAACGGGCGTGGAAAACACCTTGGCCAGCGCTTCCAGGATCGCCGTAAGGTGCACCGCGCCTAGCGCCGGCGCCAGCCGCACGCGCCGTAGCCGATCGGGCAGGTATCCGTTTGCGTGCAGCCCAACTGGGATCCCCTGCTCCTCGGCCCAGGCCGCGAGCGACGCCGCGACCATGATGTTGAGCTCCAGCAGCGGGCGGATGAAGCCCCGGTACTCGGCGTACTCGCCCAGGGTGTCCATGTTGAGGAGGATCACCAACCTATGGGTTGTGGTGGACTCGTACTGCCGCGTCTGCAGGCGCCCGATGCGGGCGGTGGCCTTCCAGTGGACGCGGCGCACGGGATCGGTAGTCTGGTAGCCCCGCACCCCGATGGTGCGGGTCGGGTCCTCAAGCAGCGGGCGCGGCGCGCGGTGGTCGCCGATCGGATGAAGCGCGGGAATCCCCAAAGCCTCCAGCGGTACTATCTTGGGATAGACGATCAGGTGGTCGGCCCCCTCCAGGGTGCGGCCCTGCGAGGTGAGCCCGAACAGATCGCCCGAGCGCAGCCGCGCCGGTCCCAGCGGGAAGTACCCGCGGGCCATGCACATGATCGTGACGCGCCGGCGCACGCGCTCGTACCACCGCAGCGAGAACAGGTGCACCAGGTGCTGGCGGCGCTGGCGTAGGCTGGGGATGATGCGGCCGCGCCTGGGCACGACCTCTTCCGGCAGTTCGTCCGTGACCTCGAGCCAGGCGAGTGGGAGCGGCTTGCGGTTGGTGACCTCCAGCGTAAGGGTGATCTCTTCGCCGTGGAATGCTCTTCTAGGTACGAACGATCGGCGGAACGCCACGCTGTGGAGACAGTACCGGTGCGACAGGTAGGAAGTCCCGGCGCCCAGCAGGACGACCAGACCTACCAGGAACGGCCCTCCGCTGTGCGCGGCCAAGCCCAGGATGAGCAGCAGGCTCCCTACGATCAGCCATCCCTGCGAGAACATCTCTGCCTGTCCGCGGCGGGCGCCGTGCCGCTACCGCCCTGCCGCTACGGCCGTGCGTCGCGCTCCACCGGCGCCGGCACGCTTCGCAGCACCTCGTTTGTGATCTCACGCGCGGTCCGGTCACGCAATCGCGCGCCGCTGCCAAGTATCAACCGGTGTGCCAGAACCAGCGGCGCCATGGCCTTCACGTCGTCGGGCAGCACGAACTCCCGGCCCCGGATCGCCGCCAGTGCCTGCGAGGTATGATGGAGCCCCTGGCTGCCGCGCGGGCTCATTCCCAGCTCGACCTCGGGATGCACCCGCGTCGCCCTGGCGATGGCGACGATGTAGGCCTCCACCGCCGGGCTGACGTGCACGCCGCGGACCGCCTCCGCCATTGCCAGCACGGCGTCGGGAGCCGTCACCGGCTCAAGATCTTCCAGTGGCCCGCCGGTGCTGTATCGCCGCAGGATCTCCTGCTCGTCCTCTGCCGACGGGTAGCCCAGTGCCAGGCGCAGCAAGAACCTGTCGAGCTGCGCCTCGGGAAGCGGGAACGTGCCCTGGAGTTCCACCGGATTCTGGGTGGCCAGCACCATGAACGGCCGTGGCAGCGCCCGCGTCTGCCCCTCGACCGTGACCTGACGCTCCTCCATGCTCTCCAGCAGCGCCGACTGGGTTCGAGGAGTAGCTCGGTTGATCTCGTCGGCCAGCACGATCTGGGCGAAGATCGGGCCCGGCCGGAACTCGAAGGCCGCCGTCCTCTGGTTGAAGAACTCCAGGCCGGTGATATCCGAAGGCAGCAGGTCTGGGGTGCACTGGACGCGCCGGAACGAGCATCCCAGCGAGCGGGCCAGGGCCTTGGCCAGCATGGTCTTGCCGATGCCCGGGACGTCCTCGATGAGGACGTGCCCCTCGCAGAGCACCGCGACCAGGGCCTGCTCGATGACGTCGGGCTTACCGACGATCACCCGCTCGATGTTGGCGCGTACGCGGCGCGCCAGCGTCGCGACCGAGGCGATCCCCACAGCGTCAAGCACGTCCATGGGGCGGCCTTCGGCACGGCAGGGGGTGGCCCCTCCTGCAGGATGATTTGGGCGGCGGACGTCGAACAGCAGACCGGAGGCGACGATGAACCGCGAGTATCACCACTGGATCAGCCCAACCCTGGGCCGGACTATGGAGACGCTGGTCTTCGGCCATTCCGGTGCGCCGGTACTGGTCTTCCCTACCACAATGGGTCGGTTCTACCAGTACGAGGACTTCGGAATGGTAGCGGCGCTGGAGTCAAAGATGGATGCCGGCCTGATCCAGCTCTTCTGTCCGGACAGCGTGGACGCGGAGTCGTGGTACAACCGGGCGGTACCGCCGCGCCAGAGGATACTCCGGCACATGGACTACGAGCGGTACATCCTGGGCGAATACCTGCCGTTCATCCGCAAGCGCAACCCCGGACCGTTGCTGGTCACCGGCACCTCGTTCGGCGCCTACCACGCCGTCAACCTGGCGTTTCGCCACCCCTCCCTGGTCACGAAGCTGGTTGCGCTGTCCGGCCGGTACGACATCAAGGGGTTCCTCGACGGATACATTGACGATGACGTCTACTACAACTGCCCGCTGGACTTCCTCCCGAACCTGACCGACGAGACCTACCTGCGCCCGATGCGGCGCATGCAGATAGTGCTGCTCTCCGGAGAGCACGACATCGCTCTGGCTTCCACCCGCGCCCTTTCCGAAACGCTCAGCCAGAAGGGCGTGGAACACCAAATGGCCACATGGTGGGAACGCACGCACGACTGGCCGCTCTGGCGGGAGGCGATCCCGCACTACCTGTAGCAGCAGGAGCCCCGCGCATGAACCAGACGCGCAAGATCGGTTTGCTGGTCGGTCACGAGGAGTCTTTCCCTGCCGCGCTGATCGAGCACATCAACCGGCGCGGCGCCGACGGGGTGACCGCGGAGTTGTGCTGCCTGGGCGGAACGCGCCTGGACGATCCACGGCAGTACGCGGTCGTCATTGACCGGATCTCTCACGAGGCCCCCTACTACCGCACCTACCTCAAGTACGCGGCGCTGGCCGGCACTGCGATCATAAACAACCCCTTCTGGTGGTCGGCCTCTGAGAAGTTCTTCGGGGCCGCGCTGCTGGCGCGCCTGGGGATCGCGGTGCCGCGGACCGTGGTGCTGCCCAACAAGTCCTACGCCCAGGATGTGGCGCCGGAGTCGCTGCGAAATCTACAATACCCGATCCCCTGGGAGCAGATCGTCGAGTACGTGGGCTTTCCGGCGGTGCTGAAGCCCAACACCGCCGGAGGGTTCAAACAGGTCTTCAAGGTGCACTCCCTCGAGGAACTGTGGCGCTGCTACGATCAGAGCGGCCTCCAGACGATGATCCTGCAGGAGTACGTTGAGTTTGACCACTATGTCCGGTGCATCTGCATTGGCCGGCGCGAGATCATGCCCATCCGGTGGGATCCGCGCCTCTACTGGACAGAGCGGTACATAGTGGACCACCAGCACCTCACCCCGGAACTGGGCGCACGGGTGGTGCGCGACGCGCGCCTGATCTGCGAGGTCCTGGGCCTGGACATGAATACCGTCGAGTTCGCGATACGGGACAACGTGCCCTATGCGATAGACTTCGTGAACCCCGCTCCGGACTTCGAGCGCTCCCGCATCCGGGACATCTACTTTGAGTGGGTTGTCGAGAAGATGGCCGATCTGGCGATTGCCTACGCGCGGGGGGCGGAGAGGCCGCCGGGGCGGTTGCGATGGGATCGGTTCCTCCGCGAGGCCGGAATCGAGGAGTGATGCGGCCGCCGCGGCGCACGGCGCCGCCACTCCCGGCGGGGCTGGCGCGGCGCACGGCGGTGGCGCTCCTGGCGGCGCTGGCGCGGCGCACGGCGGTGGCGCTCCTGGCGGCGCTGGCCCTTCTGGCGGCGCCGTCGCTGCATGCCACCGGCCTCGCAACTCCCGGCACCACAGCCACGGCCGCGGCGCCGGCGGGTTCTGTCCATCCCTGGACACGCGCGCTCGAGACCTTCCCCATCTACGGTCGTACCGTGAGCCCCGAGGCCCTGCGTGCCGGCACGATCGAGGAAGTTGTCTTCATCCGCGCGGAGGTGGCGAAGCTCTCGTTTGTCAACCAGGGATTGACCGGTGTCGCGATCGCGGTCAACGGCCATGAGCTGCCGTTGGAGGACAGGCCTGGAGCGGCCCTTGACCTTAGCGGCCTGGTCCGCTGGGGACCGAATCGAATCCGCATCGCGGCGCGGGCTCCGCCCGGCGCCTCGGCCACCATCGGCATCGAGATCCCCCGGTTCATCCGCGCGACATTCTTCCACATGAACGATATCCACGGCGCCCTGGATGGCCTGGCCGCGCAGGCCGCGGAGGTGAATCGGGTTCGCGCGCACAACCCGAACACCTACTTCGTTATCGCAGGGGACATCTTCTCGGGCAACCCGGTGGCCGACCTGACCGCAGGCAGGTCGGTAATCGAGGCGCTCAACGCGATGGGCGTCACCGCGCTGACCACGGGCAACCACGAGTTAGATCACGGGCCTGCCGAGACCCAGTCGCGAAGAAGCGCATCGGCCTTCCCCTGGCTGGGCGCCAACATCCGGGTCGTCAACCGGACAGCAACTCCCATAGCGCCCTTCGACCCCTACGCGATACTGGCAACCGACCTGGGGCAGCGCGTCGCTCTCTTCGGCGTCACCGAGACCCCGCCGTCCACGCGCCGACAGAACGTCGTCGGCCTTGAGTTCCTCGATCCGGTGGCCGTAGCGCGCGTCATGGCCGCGCAACTGCGGCAGCAGGCAGACCTGGTGGTGGCCCTCACGCATCTAGGCGTGGACGTGGACCGCGAGGTCGCCCGGGCCGCCGGCGACCTCGACCTCATCATTGGCGGGCACTCCCACACAGTGCTGCGCGTCCCGGCGGTCGAGAACGGGGTGCCGATTGTGCAGGCCGGCGCCAACGGCCTGTTCCTGGGACGGGCCGATCTGGTCCGTGATCTGGCAGTGCGGCGTAGCAGCGTGGCAGCCGGGCTGTTGGAGACGAGATCACTGCGGGGGGAAGACGCGGCCGTGCGCGCAATCGTGGAGAGATGGAACGCGCATCTGGCCGCGGAGCTCGACCGGAGAGTGGGTCACGCTCTGGCCCCGCTCGTCCGCGACGACCGTACCACCCGTGATGTCGGCATGGGGAACCTGATCGCCGACGCGACCCGGGCCGCCTTCGACCGCGCCGACATCGGCATGACCAACAGCGGCGGCATCCGCGCCTCGATCCCATCCGGGCCGATAACACTGCGCAGTCTGTATGCCGTGATGCCCTTCGCCAACTACCTCCTGCTCTTCGAGATCACGGGCGAGCAACTGCGCGAGAGCGTGCGCGCCTCGTACTCGCGGCGCAACCAGGTGGATCTCCAGGTGTCGGGGATGACCATCCGGTACCTGGTGGACGCGGAGCGCCGGCTGCTCGACGCCGAGATATCCGTGGCAGGCCGACCGCTGGATCCATCCCGGAGGTATCGGGTGGCAGTCAACGACTACATGGGCACCGGCGGAGGAGGGTATGCCTTCCCTGCCTTCGGCCCGCCTGTTGATACTTCATCCGGCACCGATGTCCTGGAGCTGGCGGCGTTTATCGAGAAGACGCTGCGGGGCGTGGTCAACTATCCCGCGTCTGAGGGCCGGATACGGATCGAGGTCAGGCGGTAGGTCGCAGGGTGCTCAACCGGCGACGGCGGAGTGGGGCGTGCGGCCACAGCGGCTGACGGTCCTGGTCAACGACGCTCCTGTGGTCTTGTGGCAGGGCGCTCACGTGAAGGACGCCCTGGTCAGCGCCGCGGGCGGTCGCCGTCTGGTAAGGCAGGTCGAGGCCGGCACGCACGTGGTCGTGGATGAGACCGTCGGTGCCGAGGTGGACCTGGGCGGCGCACTCTACGCCGGGCAGCGGCTACGCGTAGAGGCCCGCCGGTAGCATTTGCCCCGGCGCAGTAGATCGGTCTTGCCTACCCTGAGGGCGGCGGTGACGGCGGGTTCAAGCCGCTCACAGGAACCACCCGCGGCCTGTACCCGATCAAGTCCGCCACATCCGCGGTTGCCCTCCTGGCGTTGCCTGCGGCGGCATCGCCCGGGGCTGCCTTGCCCGAGTAGTAGAGCGACATGACCAGTCCCTTGAGCCCTATCTCGATCATCCGAAGGGTCGCGCCCAGAGACCCTGGCAGGCGCCGGCCGGCCCGTGCCAGGGCCAGGATGAACCGGATGCCGGACGTCGGCTTGATGGAGAGGATCCGCAGCAGCAGCCGGATATCGGCGACGTCCTCCGGGGGCATGTAGCGGAGCAGGTCGTCCGCGTAGCGGACGCACCCCGTGGCCGAGAATGCCGGCAGCGGCCCGCAGGCAGGGGCCACGATGTCCCCAACCCTCTCCAGGGCCCGTACCTCCCGCGGCGTCAGGATCGGCGTTGGGGTCCCGGAGGGCGCCTCCGCAGGCGGTGTGCGCGCAGGATCGGAGGTCATTCGATCACCCCTTTGAGGATCTCCTGGCTCGCCCTTTGGCCAAGCGCCATGATCGTCAGCGCAGGGTTGATCCCTGGCGCGGCCGGGAAGATGCTCGAGTCGGCGGCGTAGATGTAGGGAAAGCCGTGCAGGCTGAATCCTCCACCGACCGCAGACCGCTGCGCGTCCTGGCCGATCGCCAGCCCTCCCATCAGGTGCAGCCCGAAGCTCATAGGGCAGTGCAGGATGGTCCGGGCGCCTGCGCTCTCGAGGATCTCCCTGACCGCGAGCAGCCCTGCCTTTCCGCGACGGACGTCTTCGCCCTCCAGGCGCTTTGCTATCCGGAGCCGCCCCCTGGCATCCACGCTGATCCTGCCCGGAACCGTGTCCTGCACGGCCACCTCTACCGAAGCCAGGTGCCGGTATCGAAGCATGAACGCCTGCAGGCGTGCGCCGTATCCCGGATAGAGCATGGCCACCGAGGTCGGCGGGGCGAATACGTTCTCCAGCTTGAACCCCGCCTTCCTGAACCGCGGGTCGTCGGACTTGCAGGCCTGGAAGGCACCCTTGTAGGCGTCCACCGGCTCGTCGAACTCGGCAAAGGTCATCAACTGGGGGTGGCAGTAGAATCCCCTGCCCAGATGCGGCAGGCGCTTCTCGAATCCAGAGCGCAGCAGCAGACGCGCGTTGCCCAGCGCGCCGGATGCGAGGACAACCCTGGGGGCGCGGATCTCCTGGGCTTGGCCGTGGTGGGTGCCGTACATCCGCACACCATCGCTGCCTGGCTCCAGGCGCTCGACCTGAAACCCTGGCCGCACCGTAAGCCCCAGCGCCTGCGCCCAGCGTATGAACGTAACCAGGGTGCTCTGCTTGGAGCCGCGCCGGCATCCATTCAGGCAGGCGATGCAGTCGTTCCCCTCTTCTATCGCGCAGTCGGTCTCTCCGCGGCGCAGCGGTGCCCACCGGTATCCTCGCTTCTCGCAGCCGTCCACGAACAGGCGGGAGTTGCGGTTGTGGTGGGACGCGGGGACCTCCCTGATGCTGAGGCGGCCCTCGACCTCCGCGTAGTGCGGGGCCATCTCCTCCCCGGACAGGAACCCGACCCCGGATGCCTCCTTCCAGGCCGACCACGCGTACTCGTCAAAACGGTCGAGCAGGCACTGGTTGACGACCGAGGTGCCTCCCAGGCAGCGGGCCCGCAGAAACGCCATCTCCGCCGTGGTGCTCAGCTCGAGCCCGCCCCCCCAGAACAGCCGTGCAGAGCCGTCCATGTCGTTGTCGGGAAAGGTATCGGCGGTGTAGACATCGCCAGCTTCCAGAAGCAGACAACGCATGCCCCCGGCGGTCAGGTAGTATGCAATGACACCCCCGGAGGTCCCGGAGCCGACGATGATGCAGTCAAACTGGCCGCTCATGCGCGGAACGCCGGAACGCGGGCCGCCACCCAGCGGGCGCCGATCGCGGCAAACGGCAGGACGATGAGCAGCGGGGCAGGGGTAAGCGGCCAGAACGCGCCGGTCTGCAGCACGTCGAGATAGTACTTGAAGCCAATGGCCAAATCGGGCAGGTACCAGGCGAAGCCGACGTCGTAGAGGAAGTAGAAGATCCCGATCTGGAACACCAGCCACCAGGCAACCATGAACGCCATGGTGACCGCGTTGACCGCGGCCGCCAGGGGTCTCACGCGGCGACTCAGCGCGCCTACGAGGATAGCAGCAATGAGCAGCGCGATCATCGCATCTACGGTGCGCTCAGTGAAGAACCTCATTATCTGCTCCTCGGTGTTGAAGGCGCTCAACGACCATTTGTAGCCGCGGCCGAAATACAGGCCCTGATAGATCAGCGTGTATGCAATCGTGCCGGCAAGTGGCGCGCGCCAGTCCCAACGGTTTCTGACCACGAAGGCCATGTAGGCAGCGAACGGTAGCATCACAAGCAGCGCAATGGGCAACCGCACCAGCCGTTCATGTGTCAGGCGCGCGGCTTTGGCTGAGGAGGCCTGCTTCCAGGTGGCCTCAATGTCCGACATCGCGGCCCTGTATGCACCCTCGTCCTGGCCTGCGGCGAGGGCCTCTCTTGCCTGGTCCAGGTTTCGGTGGACGAACGGGGCCGCGCCGATCACCTGCGCGTACTGGGCGTAGCGGTCGCGCAACTGCGCCGCGGCATCCAGGGCGCGTCGGGCGCGCAGGCCCTCTGGCAGGTCGAGCATGTCGAACAACGGCCGGCCCTGGTTGTGCGCCGGGATGCTCGTCCCCAGGAGCACGGCCACGGTGGGGGCCACGTCCGCCTGGGTCGCTTCCGCGTACCGGCCCGGCCGGACGCCGGCTCCAGCGGCCAGAAGCGGCACGGTGAGCACCTCGCTCTCCCAGCCGCCGTGCCCGCCGCGGTCCAGCATGCCGTGATCACCGGTGACCAGGATGGTGGTGTTGCGCAGGTCGAGCGCGGATACCAGGCGGCCGATGCGCGCGCCAATCGTGGCAATGGCGTCCGCGTACTCCCGGCTGGCCGCGCCACGGGCGTGCCCTGCGTTATCTGGCTCGGCCAGGTGAACGAGCAACAGGTCCGGCTTCTTCTCGGCCAGGACGCGTAGCGCCGCCGCCTCTATCTGGTCGTCCTGCCTGCGCACGCCCTGCAGATCGGAGTACGGGTCGCTCGGCCCGTCGATCCCCAGGTTGACGTCAACCCCGCGGGCGTAGAGTTGCGGCCACCCTGAACCAGAGCCGACGATTGCCGTGGTCAGCCCCTTGCGCCTGGCCGCTTCGAAAATCGTGTCCACCGGGATGGCGCCCTTGTAGAAGTTGGTCGTGACCTCACTCTGCTCTTGCCATGCACCGGTGCCGATAACCGTCCAGGACGGATACGAGAGCGAGGGTTGACCGGTGCGCGCGGTACGGTCTGCTCCTGCCTCGCGCAATCTGTTGAGGGTAGGCAGGGTCCTCGATGCGTCGGCGCGCAGGGCGTCCACCACGACCACGACCACCCGACGGGAGACCGCGTCGCCCTCCCCTCCAGGCGCAATGGCGCTCAGGTACGGACTCCGGTACTTGGCGACGGCGTCCCAGGAGTAGAGGGTGAGCCGCGGCGCGCCGATGCGCGCCCACGCGAGCAGGACGATCGGAACGAGCAACAGGTGTGCAATCTCTCTTCGCACGGTCGCCTCCTCCTACGTAATCACAACGGACACAGGCCGTATCCCCGGTAGGTGGGGGCCCGCTGCTCGATGCGGTCTCCGCGGACGAACAGGTACTCGTTGAAGTGCTCCGCGGGCTCGCCTGCCTTGGCGTGCCGGAAGAAGACGGGGTCGCCCGGATCCAGCGTCTCACCCGGCGGGAGGCGCAGAGGGGTCTGCACCTCCCCGGCGCCCTCGAAGGCCAGGAGCTTCATTCCGGCGGGCAGGGCAGGCAGGGGCAGCCGATCGCGGCCGGCCTCGCCCGAGGCGATGTAGCCGCCGCCGTGGCAGGTAACGATCCGCAGATCGGACCGGCGCACAACTTGCAGGGCGAAGAAGAGCGCCGGAACCAGATCGAGCCGCGGATAATAGTCGAACAGGTGGCCGGTCAGGAAGCCCGATCCTACCGTGACCTCTGTCACGGCGGCCTCTGTCACGGTCGAAAAGAGACTCCCGGTACCGCCCCCGTTGAAGAGCTCGATCCGTATCCCCCGGTCGGCGAGCAGGCCGGCGATGCGCGATCGCGCTTCAGCCACCCGCGGCACGGACAGCCGCTTGATCAGCCGCCTGGCGGGATTGAGCAGGGGCGAGTGCGGGTTGGCCTCACCCACACCCGCGATCTGGCCCTCGTAGCCCATCACACCCTTCAACGACAGGTTGGGAAAGGCCAGCACGCGCGCCGCCACTCCAACGACCGCCTCCGGAGTGCGCAGCGGGCTGCGCCGCACACCGAGGTGCAGCATCCCTCCCAGTGGCCGATACGAGAGATCCGCCTCTACCACGACCGGGATGGTACTCCGCGCCCCTTGGGCGGCGCGGTCGGCCCGCTCCAGGTGCTCCACGCAATCCACGACGACCGCTGCCCTGGGCCGTTCGCGGTTGATCGCAGCCAGGATCCGCATGTCAGAATCCTGGACCGTGGGATAGGCCACCAGGAGATCATCGAAGCCCTGCTCAAGCAGGAACGCGGCCTCTTCCACGGCGTAGGCCATCAGGCCGCGGATCGTGCCCTGGCCGCGATCCAGGATGTAGCGGATCAGTGCCGGACAGCGGACGGACTTGGTTGCCAGCCGGAGCGTCTTACCGGCCTTGTGGACCGGCATAACCAGCGTCTCTATGTTGCGGTCCACCGCGTCCATGTCCACCAGCGCCAGCGGCAGTCGCTCGCCGTGGATTGCCCGGGAGTATCTCTGGTAGAGACCGGCGTCAGGCGTGGGCACGGGTTTCCACGGGCTACCAGTTTCCCGTCTCCCGGCGGTTCTCCTCTCGGTGGCGCGTTGTGTTGCACCGCTGTGCGGCCGCATTGGCCGGGGCCGACCCGACAGCCCTTTTCTCCGTGGGCCTCGCGCCGCAGAATAGGAGGGGGAAAGGAGGACGACCATCGTGCGGGTTTCGTGGAGAAGCGAGGGGCTGAGTCTCGCGCTAATCGCGGCCATGCTGGTGCTGGCAGGCCTGACCTGGGGCGCAGCACCGGAGCGGCTGCCGGTTCACTGGGACATCAATGGGACGCCGGACCGGTTCGGCGGCAAGGCAGAGGGGCTCCTTGCCATCCCGGCTGCCGCCGTGGGCATCTACGTCCTGATGCTCGTCCTGCCGCGCTTCGATCCACGGCGCGGGCACTACGCGCTCTTTGCCGGTGTCTACAACCTCATCCGGACGCTACTGGTCGCGTTTCTGTTCGCCCTGTACCTGGTAGTCGTGCTCTGGGCGCGTGGGATCCCGGTCCGCGTGGAGAGGATCACGCCCCTGCTGGTCGGCGCGCTGTTTATCGTGCTGGGAAACTACATGGGCAAACTGCGCTCGACCTGGTTCGTTGGAATCCGCACTCCGTGGACGCTCTCCAGCGAGGAGTCATGGAACAAGACCCACCGGCTGGGAGGAAAGGTGTTCATCCTGGTCGGCGCGGCGTCAATCCTGGCAGGCCTCCTGCGCTCGGAGTACGCGGTGTGGGCCATGATCGCGCTCCTGGTGGGCGGAGTGTCTGTGCTGACGGTCTGCTCGTACATCTGGTGGAAGCACGACCCGGACCGGCAGGTAATCCCGTGACAGGGAGGGGACTGCCATGCGCGAGGCCAGGATGTGGATCGGCGGCGAGTGGTCCGAGAGCGGGGCCTGGGCACAGGGTCAGGACCCCTGCACAGGCGAGGATGCCTATCGGTACGCGGTAGCCGGGCCGAACGAAGTCAGGCAGGCCGTGGCCGCAGCACGCCGCGCGCAACCGGCCTGGGCGGAGAGCCCCTGGTCCACCCGGCGTGGCGTGCTGCGGCGCGCCCTGCACCTGATGGTGGATCGCATTGACGAGATATCGGACACCATCCTGCTGGAGACCGGCAAGCCCCCATGCGAGTCTGTCGGCGGCGCGGAGATCCCAACCGGGCTTGAGTGCCTGGCCTACTACGCGGCGGAGACAGAGCGGGTGCTGCGCCCGCGCGCGATCCGGACGCGCTTCCGGCCTTACTTCTTCGGCAAGTCCGGCCGCGTGTACCGGAAGCCCCTGGGTGTGATCGGAGCCATTACGCCGTGGAACCTGCCCTTCTCGCTTGCCATGGGCGCCATCGTGCCTGCGCTGGCGGCCGGGAACGCGGTGGTCGTCAAACCGTCGGAACATGCCCCCCTGACTGCCCTGGAGATCGCGCGCGCCTTCGCAGATGCTGGCCTACCCGCTGGGCTGCTCAACGTGGTCCCCGGCGGCCCGGCGACCGGGGCCGCGCTCGTGGCTTCACAGACCGATCGTATCGTGTTCATCGGCAGCGTAGCCACCGGGGCTTCGGTTGCGCGCGCCCTGGCGGATGCGTGCAGGAGGCCCCCGCTGCTCGAGTTGGGTGGCAAGGACGCCATGGTTGTCTGCGTGGATGCGGACGTGGCCTACGCGGCGCAGGGCGCGGTGTGGAACGCCTTCAGCAACACCGGACAGTTCTGCTGCTCGGTGGAACGGGTCTACGTCGCCCGCGATGTAGCCGGAGCCTTCGTGGATCGGGCGCTGCAGGCCACCGCCCGCCTGACCGAACTGGCCGGGTTCGTCGAGCACGCCGGCCGCCTGCACGCTCCGGCCACGCACTGGGCCTTTGGACCGCTGATCAGTGAGTCGGCCCGGCAAAGGGTGCACCGCCACGTTACCGACGCGGTCGAGCGCGGGGCCCGGCTGCTGGCCGGCGTGACCGATGAGATGCTCGTAATGCGCGAGGAGACCTTTGGACCGGTCCTGCCCGTGGTAGCCGTGGCCGATGAGGAGGAGGCGGTCACCCGTTCCAACGCGTCGCCCCGCGCGTTGACCGGCAGCGTGTGGACGCGGGACCTGAAGCGCGGGCGGCGGCTGGCAGACCAGATGCGCGCATGCCTTGCCATGGTGAACGATCACGCCTCGGCCTACGCGATGCTGGATTGCCCGTGGGGCGGAAGCGGCTCCAGCGGGTGGGGCCGGCTGCACGGACCCGACGCCCTGTGCGAGGTGACCGAGGCGTGCGCGCGCGTGGTGGACCGGGTTCCGACGTCTAAGGTTTGGTGGTACCCGTACACGCGGCCGGCCTACGAGTACTTCCGCCGGGGAAGCGAGCTGCTCTTCGCCGGACGGCTGCGCCAGCGTCTGGGCGCCGCCGGACCGGTCGTCCGCGCGCTCCTGGCCGGCAGGCGCCAGCCGGGCCTGGGCGGCTAGGCACGCAGGAGTTCGGCCCGTGGGTCCGTAAGGATTTCATAGAGAGAGGAGGATGGCCATGGGTATGAAAGGCGCATCAAGGTGTCCGGGGTGCAAGAGCACGCACCTCGAGTACCAAGGTGTGGACGAAACAGGCAGTCAGAAGTGGCGCTGCCGCAACTGCGGTACTCGGTTCACGTTCAAGCCGACGCCGACTGAGACCAAGTCGGGCTAGGCAGGACCCGAGCGGAGGTCCTCCAACCGCTCGAAGAAGTCCGGAAAGGTCTTGGCCACGCACCCGGGGTCCGCAATGGCGATTCCCGGGGCCCGCAGGCCGGTGACCGCAAAGGCCATCGCCACGCGGTGGTCATCGTATGTCTGAACCACAGCCGGCCGCACAGGCCTGGGCAGGATCACCAGGCCGTCGTCGCTTTCCTCCACCTCTTGACCCAACCGCCGTAGTTCGGCAGCCGTGGCCGCGAGCCGGTCGGACTCCTGGTGGCGGATGTGCGCAACGCGACGGATGCGGGTCGGGCCGTCGGCGAAGGGCGCGATCGCGGCCAGCGTCATGGTCTGATCGCTCATCTCGGAGAGGTCTGCCTCGATTCCGCGCAGCACCCCGCTTCCCGAGACCTCGAGGAAGCCTTCGCCGCGCACTACCCGGCAGCCCATCTCCTCGAGCAGATCCACGAAGCGCGCGTCCCCCTGTAGCGAGGACCTGGAGAGCCCCGGCACCCTCACCCTGCCTCCGGTGATGGCCGCGGCCGCGAAGAAGTACGCGGCGGCGCTGGCGTCCGGTTCGATGGCGTACTCGCGCGCGCGGTAGCGCTGTCCGGACCGGACGAAGAACCGCCGTACGCCCTCGCGCCCAACGCTGACCCCAAACGCCTCCATCACGGCCAGCGTCATCTCAACGTAGGGGGCCTCCACCAGGCGGCCTTCCAGGATCACCTCCACATCGTTCTGTGCGTACGGCGCAGCCATGAGCAGCGCGGAGAGGAACTGGCTGCTTGTATCGCCGCGCACCATCGCGCGTCCACCGCGCATGCCGTGTGCATTCACCACCACCGGAGGCGTTCCGCGCTCTGCAACGGCCTCCACACCAAGCATCCCAAGGGCGTCGAGCAGATCCTGGATCGGCCGTTCCCGCATCCGTTCCGTGCCGTCTATCGTGAACCGACCGCTGCCCAGACCCACCATCGCGGTCAGAAACCGGGCCGCCGTCCCGGCACCCCGGACGAACAGATCGGCGCTCTTTGCAGGGATGTCCCCGCCGAGGCCCTCGACCATCATGAGCAGTCCCGGCTGGTCAACTTGGACTGCGAAGCCCAACCGCCGCAGGCTCTCTACCATCGCGCTTGTGTCATCGCTGAACAGCACGTCGGTCAGCCGTGATCTACCGCGGGCCAGCGCGGCCAGCAGCAGGGCCCTGTTGGTCAGACTCTTCGAGCCGGGGATGCGAATGGACGCATCCGGGGGGGTCCCCAGAGGGACTATCTCTCTCACGTCGCCCGAGATCGCGCGTTGAGGTCCGGCCGGAGTACCTCGGCTCCGCGCAGGTAGATGTGCGCGATCTCTCCCTGCGCCCTGGGCGAGTTCACCAGCATGAGCACGCGCAGGCAGCGCTCCAGCGCGCCCGGCACGGCGATCTCCGTGGACGAAAGGAGTGGCACAGAGGCCCAGCCCATCTGCCGGGCGCCCTCGGCCGGGAAGGTGGCATCGAGGTCCGGGGTCAGCGTGAAGATCACCGCGGCTATCTCGTCCGTCTCAACATGGTTGGCGCGCACCATCGCCTCCAGCAGGGTGCGCGTTGCCTCGCGAATCGCCTCCGCGGCGTTGGACTCCACCGTGATCGCGCCGCGTATGCCCCGGACGTGCACTCCTATGCCCCTCCCTCGCGCGGCGCGGCCTGGATGGGCTCCTGGCACTCCATGACGACCTCCTGCATCAGGGAGTCAGGAACCTCCACTCCCAGCCGGGCACGGCCGATGCCTTCGGGAAGGGTGCAGTGAATCCTGCCGCCGCGCCGCTTCTTGTCCAGATGCATCGCCTCGAGCAGCGGGCCGGCAGGCCCGGCCGGAACCGTCACCGGCAGTCCCAGGCACTCCAGCAGGGCGGCCTGACGGGCCGAGTCCGCCTCGCCCAGCAGGCCGAGCCTCACCGCTGCGCGGGCCTCCACCTGCATCCCGATGGCCACCGCGGCACCGTGCGTGAAGCGGCCGGGGAGCGCCACCTCGATGGCGTGTCCCACCGTGTGCCCGTAGTTGAGCACCTCGCGTGGGCCCCAATCAAACTCGTCCTCTTCGACCACGCTGGCCTTCAGCGCGGCACAGCGATACACGACTTCATCCAGATTCCTGGGCGTGAACCCCTCCAGCATCTCAAATAGCACACGGTCCATCGCCATGCCGTACTTGACGGCCTCAGCCAGCCCAAAGCGCAACTCCGCCGGTGGCAGCGAGCGCAGCGCGTCGGTGTCGGCTATCACCAACGCCGGCTGGTGGAAGACCCCGATCAGGTTCTTGGCGCGCGGGTGGTTGACCGCCGACTTCCCTCCGATGCCACTGTCAATCTGGGCCAGCAGGGTGGTCGGCACCTGCACCAGCCGGATGCCGCGCATATAGGTGCCGGCCGCGAACCCTGCCAGGTCGCCCACGACGCCCCCGCCCAGCGCGATGAGCGTGTCGTCGCGGTTGAACCCGAACGCGCCGAGCGCATCGTAGATGCGCACAACCTGACGGAGACTCTTGGACTTCTCACCGGCTGGGACTGTCAGGGTTTGAGCAGCGAAGCCGCATCCTTCCAGGGAGCGCAACAGCGCATCCCCGAAGCGGCGCAACACTCCCCGGTTGGACAGTACCGCGGCCTGGCGGCCGGCGCCGAGCCGTTGCAGTTCGTGCCCGGTCAGGGAGATCGCGCCTGCGCCCACCACGGTATCGTACGACCGGGGACCCAGGTTCACGCGCACGCGGCGCCAGCCGCTCTCTGCCGGTTTCTCTGGCGGTTTCTCTGGCGGCATCTCCGACGGTCGGGAGGTATCCGTCCGCATCGGGCTACCCGGGCCAGGAACGCCGGACCCGCTGCCACTCCCGCCTGAGCAGGCCGAAGGCAACCCGGTCATGGGCGCGATCCGCGGTGGCGTAGGCCTCCCGGAATACGGCCTCCCGCTTGAACCCCAGGCGGCGGGCAAGACGTACCATCCGCTCGTTTCCGGACCAGGTGCGCAGGCCGACGCGCCGCAGTTCCAGGGCCTCGAACAGGTGGTCCACCCACAGCCCAAGCGCTGCCGGCCCAAACCCCCGGCCCCAGTTACGCGCCGCGTAGATGCCCACGCCTACTTCCAGCCACTGGGTGCGCTCGTCCACCCAGTAGCGGGAGACCGTGCCAATGGGAGACCCTGCCCGCGTCTCGATTATCATGCGCCTGGGCGGCGAGGCGGCTTCGCGGACCATGGCGGCAATTCGCACGGGCACCTGGCGTAGTTCGTCTTCGGAGGGAGGACCTTCCCACGGCGCGTCCCACTTCCACCATGTGCCGCGCGCCATCATCCGGACCAGCCAGGCGGCGTCCTCGGCCCTGAACTCCCTCAGGTTGACGCGCCGACCGATGATGGTCAGCACCGTCGCACTTCCTCTCTGTACCGGTCGTAGGCCTGCCGGATGTGCGCCACCGCGTCGCCGCCGAACTTCTCCAAGAAGGCATCGGCCAGCACGGACGACACCATCGCTTCGCCAACCACACCCGCGGCCGGCACCGCGCAGACGTCGCTGCGCACCACCGCTGCCTCCACCGTTTCCTTGGTTCTCAGGTCCACTGAGCGCATCGGCGCGCGCAGCGTCGAGAGCGGCTTCATCGCCGCCCGGACAACCAGGGGCTCGCCGTTCGTCATGCCTCCCTCGACGCCTCCCGCGCGGTTGGTCGGCCGGTAGAACCCGCGCTCCGGGTCGTGGAGGATCTCATCGTGGGCGCTGCTGCCCGGCGTGCGCGCCGCCCCGAACCCAAGCCCGAACTCGACGCCCTTGACCGCGGGGATGGACATCACGGCCGCGGCGATGCGGGCGTCAATCCTCCGGTCCCAATGGGCGTGGCTGCCGAGCCCCGGAGGCAGGCCCAGCGCCACGACCTCGAACACGCCGCCCAACGTGTCCCCGCGCGCGCGTGCCGCGTCAATCGCCACCTTCATGCGGACTTCGGCCTCGGGGTCTGCGCAGCGCACCGCCGAGGATTCGGCCAGCGCCGGGACCTCTTCCCAGTGAGCGGGCTGCTCGCGAATCGCCTCGCCGCCGATCTCGGTAACGTGGCTGAACAGGCGCACCCCGAACTCATCCAGGAGCCGACCGCAGAGGGCGCCGGCGGCCACGCGCGCCGCGGTCTCGCGGGCGCTGGACCGCTCGAGCACGCGGCGCACCTCGTCGAAGCCGTACTTGAGCGCGCCGGCTAGATCGGCGTGCCCGGGCCGGGGCCGCGTGATGTCCGGCTCGTCGCGCCGCCAATCGCGGTTCTCGATCCAGAGCGCAACCGGCGCGCCGATGGTCTCGCCGCGGATTACGCCCGAGACGATCTCGGCACGGTCCTGTTCCAGCTGCATCCGGCTGCTGCGGCCGTACCCCTGCATGCGCCGCGCCATCTGGGCATTGACCCAGTCCTCGTCCACCCGCAGCCCTGCGGGCAGGCCCTCGACGATGGCGACCAGCGCTCGGCCGTGCGATTCGCCCGCTGTGAGATAGCGCAGCATTGCCCCTCCCCGACGCCGGTCGCCGCGGGAACCTCCCGGATCCCAGTGCCCACGGCGGCAATCCCCGCGGCGGCGCCGCACCCATTGTTGCAGTAGAATACGCCAGAGCCGCCGCGCTCCCTGTACGGGAATCCGTCAAGGCCTGGGCGGGCTGTATCCTACACGGGCCGCACCCTACGCGAGCCGCACCCTACGCGGGCTGCATCCTACACGGCCTCATCGAACTCGTCCCGGTACCTCACCACGCCGGTGACACCTTCCATGGCGTCCGCGTCCAGGACCAGGACCATGAACGCCTCGTCGGGCACGCCTTCCCACTGGCTGGCGAGGCCATGAGCGGAGGCGGGCTCGAACCCGAAGCGCGGGTAGTACTCCGGATGCCCGAGGACAACCACAAAAGGACAGCCCCTCTCGCGAAGGATCTCCAGCCCGCGCCTCACGAGGTCGCTGCCGATGCCCTGGCGCTGGCGATCCGGGAGAACAGCCATCGGCGCGAGCCCCATGCCGACGACCCGGCGCCCTGCGAGTTCGACCACGGCCGGGGTGAATAGGATGTGGCCGACCACCGTGCCGTCCTCGGCCACCAATGCCAGGTAGTCCTCGCTGGCCAGCCGCAGCTCGGCCACGATGTCGGCCTCTAGTGACCGCCCGAACGCTGCCTCGATGACGGCCCGAACTTGGGAAGCATCACCGGGTTTCTCGGCTCGGATACGAGTCATACGACCTTCACCTACAGCCGATGTTCAGCCGGTCTACGGGGGCCAGCGCAGACAGAGCTGCGTGACAAGAACCGCGCTGTTCACCGCAAGGGCGGCGATTGTGTTGAGGGTGGGCCATGTGCCAAAGAACAGCACGATGCCAAGGGTCGAGACGATCGCCGAAACGACGGCGATCTGCCTCCACGCATCTCCGGGCACGAGGATGCACCAGAATGACAAGGCCGCCGCGACGAAGCCGATCAAGGACAAGACCCAGAAGGTGCTGGCCATCGCAGTAGCCGTGCCAGCCGGGAGTGCGGGGAAGAGCCATGATCGCGCGGCCAGCCAGGCCCCGGCGTCACCCGGCCTGAACCTGATCCAGACGAGCGCGCCAAGCGCTCCGCCATGACCCAGCCCATGAAGCAAGAGCACCGCCGCAACGACGATCTTGATGGTCTGGTCAGGCACGCTGCCACCTCTTCAACCCAGGGATGACGTCGGTCATGAGCGCCCTTGCCTGATCTTCCGGCATGATGCCTTGTTGCGCCATGATGGCGACGCATCTGTCAATCATGGCCTGCATGCTTATCTCGGGTTCTGTAAACGCGCCGTCTTGAAAGCAGAAACGGCAGTAGTCGTTTGCCCGAGACCCACCGGCCGCGGTGCCGAAGTCCTCGGGTTTCTCGAGGGGCATACCGCAGCTTTGGCAGAATGGACCTTTCGGTTGTTGGCTTTGCACTACACACCTCCTTTGTGGCGGGCCAAACGTTTGACATCAGCGGCCGACGCTTCCAGCCTGGCACCCCTCTCGGCCAGCAATTCGCGAAGCACCGAACGATGGCAACGTGCTTCACTCTCGCAGTAGCAGCCGACCGAGAAGTTGCTTTGGCGGGAGAGTGCCGCGAGTAGCTCGATGACGTGGCTGTTCTCCGGAGCTGCCATTTCAGCCCGGTAATTCCTGATGAAATTGGCCCACTCAGCAGGCGTCTTGGCTTCCTGGCCGAGATTCATGGTCTCGACGCTCGGCGCAAGGTTGGGGAGCCACACATCGTACCAGTTCTGTGATGCGAACTCTGCCCTGGGCACACCACGCGGCGGACGCCGAACGGTTCCGATGCGTGTGCCTTCGCCCTCTACCCTCTGACTGCCTAGCCTGACAACACGTATTGCCACCACTCGCTCCCTTCTATGCCGCCCAACGCGCGGTATCAGCCGCGGCGGGCGAACGGGGCAATCTGGAGTACCGACGAAGTCCCGCCCGCTGGCGGCCGCAAGCCGAAGTCAGGTACCCTCTCCCTGTCACGTGTCGCGGTCTTCGAGCCTTACACCACGCCCGGCCCGCAAGCTGCGCCTCGCTGCTTCGATTCGAGCAAGAAACCTGGGATCATGCTCAAGCCGATAGTCAAACCAATCGTCTTCTGACTCAAAGCCAACCAGTACACCCGCGGGCTTGCCGTGCCGGGTGATGAGTACCTCCTCCTTCTCGGCGACGCGGAGTATCCTGGAGAGGTCGTCCTTGGCCTCCGAGAGAGCGACCTTCTTCATGATCGTTCACCCGCCCTTTCTAGCCATGCCCTGGCGTCTGACTTCCGGACGATGGCGAGAACTTCTACACGTGTTTCGAAAACGTCGTAGAAGACGCGCACCTCGCACACGCGAAGACGAAACTGAGGTCGCGCCAGGCCTCTCAAACGCCTGATCCGGCTCTTGCTCGTCCGGGCGGGCTGATGCCGAAGGTGTTTCTCGATAGCGTCACGGACCGTAACCCGAACGTGCGCGTCAAGCTCCTCGAGGTCCTGGGCGGCCTCTGGCGCTAGCAGGATTTCATGGCGCATTCTAGCCAGATTCTAGCCAGAATAGTCGAGTGCGTCAAGGCAGGTGGGGCGCATTGCTGTGCGCCCAACTTGAAGCAAGAAGAACCTCGTGGTCCGGCCAGCACTGCAAGCAGGGCATCCCATTTCGCTCCGGGTCGTTGGGCCGCCCCCCTGCGGGTGGCGACTGAACAAGGAATACGACGGCGCCTCTGTGGAAGCCTCGTGCGTGCTCACTCCCGCCCGCCGCATCCTCTACAGTCTCGGACCCTTCGGTTCCAGCCTGCTCCAGCAGACCGTTCTACTGTGGGTCTTCTACTTCTACGCGCCGCCGCCGGATCAGGGCCTGCCTCAGCTCGTGGCGCCGGCACTTCTGGGCCTGGCCATGGGCATTGGACGTGCCGTGGACGCGCTGGCCGATCCGCTGGTGGCCCACTGGAGCGACCGGCTGCGCTGGCAGATCGGCCGCCGGAGGCCGTTCATCCTGGCCGGCGCGCCGCTGCTGGCGGCCTCTTTCGCGCTCCTGTGGAGGCCGCCTCACGAGGTTGTCTCTGCTGTGAACTTTCTCTTCCTGGCCGCGGTGCTGGGCGTCTTCTTCTTCGTGCTGACGTTCGTGCTCAACCCCTACATGGCGCTGCTGCCCGAGATCACCGGGCCCGGGCGGGATCGTGTCGTCACCTCGGCATGGCAGAGCGCGTTCAGTCTGACCGGCACAGCGGCGGCGTTCATCGCCTCGTCGGCGCTCGCCGCGAGGGCCGGCTTCCGGACCATGGGGCTGATGCTGGCGCCGCTGGGTCTAATCCCGCTGCTGGTGGCAGGGATCGCAGTGCGCGAGCGGCCGATCGCCGACACCCCGGTTGATTTCTGGCCTGCGCTGCGCACGGTCTTCGGCGAGCGGGCGTTTCGGGTCTTCATCGTGGGGTTCGCGCTGCTGTGGCTCGGGCTCTCCATGGTGAACCTCTCGATGGCCTTGATGGTGACGGTCCTGATGGGCCTGCCCCGGGCCGCGGTCGGCAGCGTGCTGGGAGCGAGCGTGGCCACGACGTTGCTCGCCCTACCCGCTATCGCTGCCCTGGCCGACCGCCTGGGCAAGCCGCGGGCGCTGCTGCTGGCCATGGCCGCAGCCGGCGTGATCCTGCCCCTTCTGGCATCGGTCGGCCTGTGGCCGGTGCCGCTTGGCGCGGCGGCCCAGGGCTACCTGGTTGCCGCGATGGCCGGATTGCCGCTGGCGGCGCTGTTTGTGCTGCCCAACGCGATCCTGGCCGACATCGCCCACGCAGTGGCCCGCGAGCGCGGGCAGCGCCTGGAGGGGATGTTCTTCGCGTTCCAGGGTCTGATCCTCAACGGCGCAACAAGCGTCGCGGCCGCAATCCTGGGTGGCGTCCTGGAGGTCTTCGGGTACGGGCTCGGGCTGCGGGTGGCGCCGATGATCGCCACCGCCTGCGTGGTCGCGGGCATCGCGGTCTTTCGGCGCTACCCTGAAGGCGACCTACGGGTCAACGTCTAGGTGCACCGTGTTGTTCAGCGCAGTAACGCGGGGCAGCGGCCCGCCCAACTCGATGATGTTGATGCACGCCCCGCCCTGAGCGATCCGCGCGTGATGCCCCAGGGGCGCGCCAAGGCACGACAGCAGGAGCGTTTTGTTCACTCCTCCGTGGGCGACGACCGCGATGACCTCGCCGGGGTGCCGCTCTGCCAGCATACGCAGCGCGGCGACTGCGCGCGTCTGCACATGCTCCATGGTCTCGCCGCCGGGGAAGACAGACTCAACGGGCGAATCCACCCTGGCCTGGATCGGCCTGCCGTCCCCGTCCCTGACCTCTGAGATCAGGCGGCCCTCCCACTCGCCCTGCGCCATCTCCCGCAGCTCTGCGACGGTGCGCAGCGGGACCGCGTGCGCGGCTGCTATCGGATCGGCGGTCGCATGGGCCCGGCCGAGCGGGCTGGAATACACCGCGGCAAGCGGGACCGCACGGAGCGCCTCAATCAGCCGCCGCACCTGCTCCTGACCGCGCTCGCTCAGCGGAGCGTCCAGGGTTCCCTGCAGGCGCCCTTCGGCGTTCCAGGTGGTCTCGGCGTGGCGGATGAGGTAGATGGTCGTAGGGCTCATCTGGCACACGCTATGATAGCAGGTTTCGTCGGGGCAGCAGGGAAGCAACCGCTGAGGGAGGTGGCTGACATGAGGACCATCATGAAGGTGCTGGCGCTTGTCCTCGTCGGCACGTTGACATTCGTGGTGGGGGCATCGGCTGCCCCGAAGCTCGTCGTCAAGGGAGACGCGAAGGTTTGGGCGGAGGTCTCTGCCGCTATGACCAAGCTCGCGAAGCTCAAGTCCTACCGCTCCAGGGGAACGATAGCAGGACCGACCGGCCCCATGGTCACCATGATGGACGTGGTGAACCCCGACAGCTACCACGCCAAGATGACGGTCGGAGGGAACACCATTGAGACGATCCAGGTTGGGACCGCGGTCCGAATGCGGACTGGCGGAGGACCGTGGATGTGTCAATCTCAGCCCCGAGAACAGGCCATCCTGGACCCCGGGCAGATGTGGGGTGAGGTGGCCGCAACCCGGGGCCCCGAAGAGACGATCGCGGGTGTCCGGACTCAGTCGTACACCTACGTGTGGAAGAACGACGTGATGACGGTGAAGACGCGGCTGTTCGTGGCGACCGCGGACGGCCTTCCCAGGCGCGCGCAGGTTCTTGGCGATGATGGCGCGGTAACGATGACGACGGACTACTACGATTTCAACGCTGCCATCAAGATCACTTTGCCGTCGTGCAAGTAGAACGACGAACGTGTATGCCCGGCGTCTAACCCCCAGCGCTGGCCGGTGGGGCGTGGTCTGTTAGCACACGCTCCACCAGCTCAATCGGGACGTCGCCCCGGACTTCTCCCTGTCCGAACCCTCTGGGAAGCACGAACCGCAGGCTCGTGCCCTGCCGCTTCTTGTCTCGCCAGAGCGCCTCCACCAGGCGGGCCGGTGCCACGCCGGAGAAATCAATGGGGAGACCGAGTGCCCGCAGCAACGCGGTCTGGCGGGCTTCCAGAGAAGCGGGGGCGAACCCCATCGCCACAGCGACGCGGGCGGCCAGCGTCATCCCAATCGCCACGGCTTCGCCGTGCGTGTACCGATGGAATCCCGTCGAGGATTCGATCGCGTGCCCGAAGGTGTGCCCGTAGTTGAGAAGCATGCGCGGGCCCACCCCATGCTCATCCTCTTCCACGAAGCGGGCCTTGATCCGCAGGCAACGCGCCACGAGTTCCGGCAGGCGGCGGCTGTCGGCGTCCAGCAGTTCCGCGGCATGTGCCTCAATGAAGTCGAATAGATCCGCGTCGGCGATCGCGCCGTACTTGACGGCTTCGGCCAGACCCGCCCGAACCGACCGCACGCCGCTTCCGCTGACGGCCGCCACATCCACGATGGCCAGCCGAGGGTGATGGAGGAACCCAATGAGGTTCTTGGCCCGGAAGTGGTTGAGGGCCACCTTGCCGCCGACGCAGCTGTCGAGTTGCGCCATGAGCGTGGTTGGAACGTACGCGACGGGAATGCCCCGCATGTAGGTGCCGGCCACGAAGCCGCCCGCATCGAGCACCTCCTCGCCGCCCATGGCAATGAGGCATCCTGTCCGGTCAATCTGCTCACGGACGAGGCGGCCGTAGAGCCCCCCTACGATCTCCCACGTCTTAACGCTCTCGCCGGATGGAACCTCAATCAGCACAGGATCCAGGCCCGCTCCCTGCAGGGCATCGCAGACCTGCTCGCCGTGCCGGCGGGCCGCCGCAGGGGACGCCAGGATGCCTGCCCGGTCCGACAGGCCGGCCTCTCGCGCGTAGTGTCCCAGTAGCCCCAGGATGCCCGTGCCAACGACGGCGCGGTAGGCCGGGGCCTGGCCAGGGCGGACCTCGACCGAGGAGGCCGGCTCGCGCTCCGCGAGGAATCCCAGGATCTTGCGCACGACGCCGTCCACATCTTCGTGCCCAACGTCCACCACCAGATCGGCGGACAGGTACTTCTCTGCGCGCCGCGCCCACAGCCGCTCAAGGTTCGCAACCACCTGGCCCTTCAGCAGCGGCCACTGGTCCGCCTGTCCAACGCGGCGCGCTATGGCCTCCGGAGACGCGACGAGCGCGATGAGCCACCCCCAGGAGCGCAGGGCCTGGAGGTTGGTCTGGCGCTCAACCACGCCGCCGCCGGTGGCAACCACGCCCGGCGCCTGCGTGACCTCCGCGATCAGCGCTTCTTCAATGGCCCGGAAGTGGGGCTCCCCGTGGCGCGCGAAGATCGAGGAGATTGACGCGTCTTCGCGGCTCTCGATCGTCTCGTCGGTGTCCACGAAGGGCAGGCCAAGGGTGAGCGAGAGCTGTCGGCCGACAGCGCTCTTTCCGGTGGCCGGCATCCCGATCAAGGCAATGTTCCTCACGACGAACACCCTCCGGAGAGGGGCTCCCGCGGCCCTCCGCGGCAGGAGGCCCCGTTGTTGCGAGAGAGTATACCACGGCCGGCGCCGGCTACCTGTGTAGCCCGCCGGGGGCGAGGAGGCGTGAGTGCCTGTCTCTGGCCTCTAGCGCCCCCCCATCAGGTCGAACAGGATGTGCGCGAACTTGGTGTTGTCCATGTAGCCCCTGAAGCGCTCCGCGCCGACTCCGATCGCGGCGACCGGCACAGGGATGGAGGTGTGCCCGGTGGAGCCCCAGTAGACGAGCGTGTACTGGCCGAGCATGAGCCCGAATGCGCCCTGTCGTATCCGACGCGCCAGCGCGGGATTGACCATCTCGTTGCGCAGGATGTGCTGTTGGTAGCGATCATGCATCACCAGCCTCGGATAGGACTCGCTCATGACCCTGGCCAGATCTGCTACAGTTGGGCGCGCGCCCAGCCGCGCCGACGCCGTGTTCACCGAGGTCCGGGCCACGCGGGCCATCGCGAGGTGCGCCGCTGTAGGGTAAACGCGGTCGGCGCTCGCCGTGTGCGACAGACTTCGCTGCGCGTAGGTCAACCCCGGCGCTCCGGTGTCGTGGTCGGAGGTGACGATGAGCAGTGTCTCCTTCGGGTGCGCCAGGTAGAAGCCGTAGGCCAGCCGGACGCCGCGCTCGAACTCTTCCAGCGCCGCGAGCGTGGACGGGAGATCGTTATCATGCGTCGCTGCGTCCGTGTTCTCGTTCTCCAGCATCGCTATGAACTTGCCCTGGCCGGACTTCATGACACGAAGTACCGCGGCCACCATCTCCGCGTAGGAGGGCTCTTCCGGGTCCTTATCCAGGTCCAGGCTCAGCCCGCCCGTGTCGAAGAGCCCGAACACCTTGCCGCCGGCGACCTTGCGCAGCTCGTCCCCTGTGGTGATAACCGAGTACCCGCGCGCGCGCAGCTCGGCCAGAAGGTCTCGACCGTCGGCCCGCTCGCCTCCCGCGGCCTTCGGCAGGAAGGCGCCCCTGCCCCCGCCTAGCACGATCGTCGGCTCTAGGGCGACATACTGCTCCGCTATGGAGGGCGCATCCCTGCGCGACTCGGCGTGGGCCGAAAAGGCGCCAGGCGTCGCATCCCAGACTGCGTCCGTGGAAACCAGCCCTATCCGGTAGCCCCTGGCCTTGGCCACCTCGGCCAGGTTGCGGACGGGCTGCTTGTTCGGTGTCATCCCGATCATGCCGGTGTTTGTCTTGAACCCGGTGAACATGGCCGTCGCGGCGGCGGCGGAGTCGCACACCAGGGCGTCCGCGCAGGTGTGGATCATCAGGCCCAGGTTGCCGGCGGCCATGATGGTATCGGTGGTGATGAACCCCTTGCGCAGGACCTCCTTGTGGTAGAGGCGGCCCAGCTCAAACGTCCCAGGGCCGGCGCCGTCCGCGAACATGATGAGGATGTACTTCGGCAATCCGGGGTCCGCGGCGAGGCCGGCCGACCCGAAAGATGTGAGCAGGACGGCCAGGGACGTCAGGACAGCGAGCGTGGTCGTACGCCAGCGATTCACGACAGTCAACCCTCCCCTTCACGGAATGGTCTGGCCCTGGCAGGGGCGGTCCCTCCTCTGCAGGGCTCCGCCGGTGCGTTCTTCCACACGAAGGCAGGTGGGGCCCGATGGATGGCTCCTCATCGCCCAAGGACGACATCGATCCCAGAAAGCACTAGGCTGAGCTTGGCTCGTGGCAGCTTCCCGACCCGCTCGGTAAGATCGGTCTTGTCCAACGCCACGATTTGCGAGGCGTTGGCAACCGACTCTTTTGGGAGCCCGGTGACACGCGGCGAAAGCAGCACGTTTCCCGGTGCGGCCGCCCACTTCAGGTTGCTCGTCAGAGGAACACAAACGACCGTCGCGACTCGACTGCGGTTCAGCGCGTCTCCCTGCACGACGACCACCGGACGGCGAAACCCCGGCCCGGACCCCCTCGGCGCCGACAGGTCGGCCCACCAAACGTCCCCCTGGCCGATGCTCACCAGCGGCTACGCTTCAGGACGCGCCGGGACGCCACCCGTGTGAACTGATCCGCCGGTTCGTTGATCTCGTCCAGCGCCCGGTCCATGGCTTCGGTCACGCGGTCAGGGGCGTGACGTGCAACGTATTCAGCGAGGGCTCGACTGTATAGCTCGCTGCGGGACCGCCTCATGCGCCGCGCCAGCTGTTCGGCTCCCTCGAACACCTCGTTCGGGATGGACACCGCGGTCTTCATACCCCAAGTATAACCGGCCTGCGCGCGTCGTCAATTCTCCCGGTCGTCTGTGTCCAGCGTCCTAGCGCAGCAGCGGCCGCAGCGCCGTTCGCTGATACGCACGGTGGGGCTTCATGCCTATGGAATTCTCGCCTTTTTCGAGAGAATCGCCTTCGGTTCTATCTCCTTATGAGTGATCGGCTCAGTACCGCCGCTGTAGACGGCAACCTCGTACTCTCCCGAGGCCAGATTGGTGAGGGTGGCCTCAATTCGAGAGGAGCACATGCAGCGGCACCCATCGCCCGTCCAGAACTCCGTCAGAACGATTCGTCTCCCCTGGACTTGCCTGCGGACCACAACCATCCGGCAACACTGATGCGTGCCCGCTCTGGAATAGCGGATACCGCCCCCGACGACCTCAATCGTCGCGCCAACAGTCTGATACGGGGACCGTGTCTTCGAGGGCATACCCGTTTCTGTCTCGGCACAGCCTGTCACGCGATACGAAAACGAGGGCTCCGGGCTGGCGCTCGCGGCGCCAAGGAGAGGCAGCACCGCGAGCATCAAGATTATCCTTCTCATGGTCGTGTGCGCCCCCCAGTCTGTTCTTCCGCCATTGTCGCAAACCCCTTTCGCAGGTATTGTACCGCGGGGTCTGTCCGCGGGGGGCCGGGGGCTACACCTGCCCTGGGAGGTCTCTTCTGGGAACTCCGGTGTACGTATAGCCGGCCTCAGGAGGAACCGGTCCCTTGATGCGCTCGCCCTGCTGGCTCTGCTCCCACGCGTGTGCCAGGATGCCCGCGGCCCGCGACAGCACAAACAGGCCGCGGCCCAGCGGCGGGGGAAAGCCCAGTTCGCAGAAGACCACTGCGGTAACGCCGTCAATGTTCATGGGGATCCGCCGGCCTTTGCGCCGCTCCAGTTCCGCCTCGACCGCGCGGCCGATGCGCGCAAACCGGCCCGCAACGACGCCGTCCCTCGCTGCCTGATCCACCATCGCCAGCAGGCGCACCGCCCGCGGATCCACCGGGTGGAACCGGTGGCCGAACCCCGGGATCAGCCGGTTAGGCCTGCGGCTAGCCCGCTCGACCTCGTCGCGCACGGCTTCTTCAAGGGGTGCGCCCCGATCTGTCTCCTCGCCGAGTGAGCGCTCACCGCAGGCAGCCGCTATCGCCTCGTACATCTCCATGCACTGCTGACCTGCTCCGCCGTGGACGTCGCCCAGAGAGTTGATCCCCGACGCCACGGCGTTGTTGAGGGGGAGCCCGCAGGTAACCGACATCCGTGCAATCGCAATGGACGGCGCCTGCGGCCCGTGGTCCACGGAGGCCACAAGGGCTGCCTCCAGAAGTGCGGCCTGCGCAGGGGACGGCAACTCCCCGCGCAGCAGCAACCAGATCATGGCAGGAAAGGAGATCGAGCCGATGAGTTGCTCTATCGCGTAACCCCGCACGCCGATCTGGCCGGGGGCGATGTCAATGATCGCCGTGCGCCACCAGGCCCGGGACGGGTCGGCCGGCTGATCCGTCATATCGCGCCCTCCGCTCGCAGCGTGGCGATCTCGTCGTCAGTGAATCCCAGGCCCCGGAGCACCTCGTCGGTGTGCTCTCCGAGGCGGGGAGGCGGGCGGTCCACATCGGGCCGGCATCCGGACAACCTGAACCCGGCGGTCGTGACCGAGATGCCTCGGCCGGCTCCTGGAACGTCACCGAACTGGCGCACCAGCCCACACCCGGCAACTTGCGGGTGGGACAGTATCTCCGAAACCGAGAGCACGCGGCCCGCCGGCACCCCGGCCTGATTCAGCAGGGGCTCCCACTCGGCCGCCGTGCGCGAGGCCAGGGCAACCTCGATCTCCGCGGTCAGGGCGGCGCGGTGGCTGAGGCGGTCCCCGCGCCGCGCGAACCTGGGGTCGTCTGCAAGATCAGGACGCCCCGCCACCCTGCAGAGCGCCACGAACTGCTCCTGCTTGTTGGCGGCGATGTTGAGCAGGCCGTCCCGGGTTCGGAACGCACCCGACGGGCTGGTCGTGAAGTTGTCGTTGCCCATGGGCTGGGGCTCCTCGCCCGCGATCAGGTAGTTCGAGACAACCCACCCCATGGCCACCAGAGTGGCCTCAAGCATTGACACGTCTATGAACGCGCCCCGGCCGCCCTGCCGGCGGGCCAGAAGAGCAGAGGTGATCGCGAACGCCGCGGTGAGCCCGCCGAGGGTGTCGCATATCGGAAACCCTGCCCTCAGTGGCCCGGTCGCCGCGTCCCCGGTGACGCTCATCACGCCTGAGAGTCCCTGAATGATCTGGTCGTAGGCCAGGTTGCCACGCAACGGACCGTCGCTGCCGAATCCGGAGATGGCACAGTAGATCAAGGCGGGGTTGATGCGAGATAGCTCGTCGTAGCCCGTACCCAGACGTGCCATGACACCGGGCCGGAAGTTCTCAACCAGCACGTCCGCGGTTGCCACGAGCCGCTCGAACACGGCGCGGCCACGGGCCTGCTTGAGGTCCAACGTCACCGACCGCTTGCCGGCATTCTGGGCCATGAAGGACGCGCCCATCAGGCGCTGGTTCAGTTCAGGGTCCGCGCCGAGCTGGCGCGCCAGGTCGCCGGTCCCGGGCACCTCGACCTTGATGACCTCGGCCCCCACCAGCGCGAGCTGGAACGTGCAGAACGGACCCGCCAGCACGTTGGTGAGATCGAGGACCCTTATGCCCTCAAGCGGACGTAACACGTGTGGCCATCCTCTTGTCGAAGGGCCGGCGGTCGCCGCCCAGAGCAGCGGTCAGGTCCGCAGCCTCCCGCATCAGCGCCGAGGACATCCGCCGCACCGCCTCGGGACGGAACCGGTAGAGCGGGCCGGACAGCGACAGCACGCCGACGAGCTCCTGCTCCACGCCGAAGACCGGACAGGCGACGGCCGCGGTCTCGGGGTTGCGTTCGCCGAAGGAGGCGGCGACCAGGTCGCGGCGGACGGCTGCGAAGAGCGAGCCCCTGGCCCCGCCGAACGCCAGCAGCACCCGACCCGCCGCGCCCCGGTCCAGCGGTAGGTGGTCGCCCTCGCGCACGTGATCGCGGATCGGCGCCGGGGAGTCAACGCGGTGGAGGCACACACGCACAGCCCCATGGCGGATATAGAACGAAGCGCTCTCGCCGCTATACTTCGCGAGCCGGCGCAGGACCGGCACGACGCGGTCGGCCAGGGGAAACCCGCGCTGGTAGAGGCTGCCGAGGCGCATGGGCGTGGGGCCCAACCGGTACCTGCCGTCAGGCACCCTCCACAGATACCCGTACTTCTCCAGCGAGGCACACAGGCGCAGGATGGTGCTCTTGTACATCCTCGTGCGCTCGGCGATCTCGGCCAGGGTGAGGCCGTCATCGCCCTCGCGGAAGGCGTCGAGGATGGCAAGCGCGCGCTCTACCGCCGCCACGCCGCTTGTCTTCATGGCCGCCATCGTGCCGTCAACCGGGGCTTGAGCGCCAAACGGTCACCACCGGTAGATGTCGTTGATGTCCCAGTGCCCGGCGGTCGGCACCGGATCGTTCACCATCGGCACGTCAATGACCGTGGGCCTTCCGGACCCCAGCGCCGCCGACAGGGCCGGGGCCAGGTCCTCGGCCCTCTCGATCTTCACCCCGTCGGCCCCATAGGCGCGTGCCATCACCGCGAAGTCCGGGCTGTATGGCTGCCCGGCGCACTGGAACTCGCAACCGAATGTCCGGCCGTAGTGCGCCCCCATCAGGCCGGCGATCGTGCCGTGGGCGCTGTTGTTCATCACGACCCAGGTTACCGCGATGCCTCCCTCCACGGCGGCCGCGAGCACCGAGGGGTTGGCGCTGAACGCGCCGTCGCCCACCATGGCAAGGCATGGGACGTCAGGCCTCGCCAACTTGGCGCCCAGCACCGCCGCGGGGCCGTATCCCATTGTAGCCAGGCCGCCCGGCGGAAGGTGCGTCCGTGGCAGGTAGATCGGGAACTGCTGGCCGACCCCGTTCTTGTTCCAGCCCACATCGGTGACCAGGACTCCTTCCTTGGGAAGGGTGGCACGGACGTCGGCCAGGATCCGTTGCGGTGCCAGCGGCACCGACGAGGAGCGCGAGGGGCCCTCGAGCCCCTCCAGCCAGGCCTGCCGCTCCGCCTGGATGCTGGCAAGCTCTGCGTGACCTCCCCCTCCGTTGGGCGCCAGTTCACGCAGCGCCGCCAGGACCGCGGCGAGGCCGGCGCGCGCATCTGTCACGGCGCCTATGGAGACAGGGAACGAACGGCCGATCTCCTGCGGGTCGATATCAAGATGGATGAGCTCGGTCGGGGGAATCGCGAAGGTGAACCGCGGATCCCACGAGCTGGAGTCGGCCTCGGCGAACCTTGTACCCACGGCCAGGATGAGGTCGGCCTCGCGCGTCACCCGGTTCGTCAGCTCTGTCCCCCAGAACCCGGTCATGCCGAGGATGAGTGGGTGGTCGTCCGGCAGAGCACCCTTGCCCATCAGCGAGTAGGCGACAGGCGAGCCGAGGTGCTCGGCCACCAGCCGCAGCTCCTCCGAAGCCCCTGACGAGATCACGCCTCCGCCCGCGTAGATGACCGGCCGGCGCGCCGCCAGAAGGCGCCGGGCGATCTGTCGGGCGGTGGCCGAATCGAGCCCGGGCGACGCCATCGGAGTCGGGGGCAACGGTAGGGGCCCTTCCGCCGGCATCGAGAAGACGTCCATGGCCACATTCACGAGCACCGGACCCGGCCGGCCGCTCGTGGCCAAACTATAGGCGCGCGGCAGGATTCGATCGAGCCCGCGCGGATCAGCCACCCTCCAGGCCCGCTTGACGAAGGGGCGGAAGACCTCCCACTGGTCGCCGTCGGTGTGATACTGGATCTCCTGGTGCGGGTGGCGGCCGTAGAAGTAGCCGGGCACGTCGCCCGCGATCACGAGGAGCGGGATCGAGTCCAGCGCGGCGTTTGCAACGCCGGTCGCGGCGTTCGTGAGCCCGGGGCCGAGATGCGTGAGGAGGACGCCGCAGCGTCCGGACGCGCGCGCGTAGCCCTCGGCCATGTGCGCCGCGATCTGCTCGTGCCGGGTCATGACGAAGCGCACGCGGCTGTCGGAGAGCGCATCCAGCACCGCTATCACCGTGTGGCCGCACAGCCCGAACACGTACTCGGTGCCCGCGCCCTCCAGGAACCGCACGATCTGGTGCGCGACGTTGTGCTGCTTGGACCCCATGGATACCAACCCTCCGGGCTAGGTGACGCGGATGACTGCCTTCACAAACCGGGACTCGGCCGCTGCCTGCAGGCCGGCGGCTGCCTCCTCCAGGGGGAACTCGGCTTCGACGAGATGCCCCGCCCGCAGCCCTCCCTCGACGAGGCTGAGGGCGCGGCGGAAGTCGTCGGGATGGTCGTAGATCAACGAGCCGACCAGCTCTATCCCTTCGCGGACGAAGTGCAGCGGCGAGAACGCCACCTCATCCGCGCCCAGCCCCAGCATCAGGATGCGTCCTCTCCTCGGAACCGCCCGGATGCACCACGCGGCGCCGGCCGCGGCCCCCGAGCACTCGAAGACCGTGGCTGGCTCGCCGGTATCACGCATGCGCGCCGCGATCTCTCTGCCGGCCTCTTGGCTCATCACGACCGCCTCGGCCGCTCCCAGACCCCTGGCCACCTCGACCCTCCTGGGGTCAAGGTCGAGCGCGGTGACCGAGATGCGCGCAGCGCTTAGCAGATGCGCGAGCAACAGCCCGATGGCGCCGCACCCGAGAACCACGGCGCGATCTCCCGGAACCAGCCCCGAGGCCGCCAGAGCATGCACCGCCACCGCGAGCGGCTCGGTCAGCACCAGGTCAGGGTCTGGGATGGCATCCGGCGCCACCCAGGCGTGGCTGGCCGGTATGGACGCGTACTCCGCGAAGACGCCGTCCTCGTTGACACCCAGGACGCGCTTGTTGGGGCAGACGTTGCCGTGGCCGCGTCGGCAGATCGGACAGGTTGTGCAGGGGATGTTGGGCTCGACCACGGCCCGCCTGCCCACAAGATCGGCTGAGACGCCGTCTCCGACCGCGGCGATTCTGCCTATCGCCTCGTGTCCCAGGATCATGGGGTAGGGCGCCTGCCGGTGGCCGGCGTAGAGATGCACGTCGGAACCGCAGATGCCGACCCGCTCAACCCGTACCAACACCTCGCCCTGCCGCGGGATCGGGGCCGGCACCTCGTCCAGGCGCAGGTCTCGCGGCCCGTGCAGTCTCGCTGCTCGCATCCTGCTCATCACGACCCTCCTGTCATGGGCTCACCCTCCTGCCCGAGCCCGACTGCGGCGAGGAGCCGCTTGGCGATGTCCAGCCCGATCTGGCCTGGAGCCGAAGCCGCTATCCCAACCGCGAAGGTCAGGTCGGAACCGAAGTATCCCCCTCCGATCCGGCTCATTGCGCCCACGGCTCCCATTGACATGAGTATGCATGGGATCTCAAGGAACGTGCTGCGGGCCTCCAGCCCGGCCTCCAGCAGCACCAGGACGTCCTGTGGGGCGCGCGGCATGACCGCCACCTTGGCGACGTCTGCCCCTGCCTCCTGCATCGCGCGCAGCGAGTCGAGGATAGCCGCTGCCGGGGGGGTGGCCCCGAAGTCGTGCCACGACCTGATTACCGATGTCCCAGAGCTCCTAGCCACGGTCGCGGCCTTCTCCGCCAGTGCCGGGGACGTGGCCATCTCGATGTCCACCAGCGCGGCCAGCCCGGTCGACGCCGCGGCCTCAAGTATGGCCAGGCGTTGCGCCTCGTCCTGGGGACGGGCCCCACCCTCTTCATGCCGCCGGTTGGTGAAGATCAGCGGGCACGACGCGGCGGCGGAGATCCCGGCAAGCAGCTCCGTCACATCCTCAGGGGTCAGGCCGGAGACGAAGTCGGCGCGCCACTCGACGCAGTCGGGTCCAAGCGCCCCAAGGCGTGCTGCCTGCGGAGCCAGCGCGGCGCGCTCCGCCGCGGTCAGCGGCACGCATGTCAGCACGGTCGGCCCGCCCAGGACGCGGTGGCCTATCCGAACCGGCCGCCTGGCCTCCAGTCGCATCGGGCTCACCCTCCCACCGGGCTGCCGTTACCGCGGGGGGTTCTCTCCCGGCGGTGTGTAGGCCCACAGCAGCACGAGCGGCTCGGTGCCGGAGTTGACATGCTGGTGCTTGCGGCCCTTGGGCACGAAGATCATGTCGTGCTGACCGAACGGCTGGCGGCTGCCGTCTGCGTCCACCGCCTCCCCGCTGCCCGAGAGGATCACGTTGATCTCCTCGGATCCGGGATGCTCGTGCAGAGAGCTGGACTCGCCCTGTGGGAAGATGGTGATGCCGGCCACGATGAACTCGGACCCGACCAGCTTCTGGTCCACCGTCCTGAACACCTTGCGCCGGAAACCAGGATTATCGAGGCCGATCCAGGACTGCTTGCCCTCGGTGAACGTGCGGATAACCTTGACGCCGGCCCGCTGCTTGACGCTCATCGCGCACCCTCCTTGTCACAATCTCTTGAACACATCAATCGACGGGCGTCCCATAGAACTCGCCGAAGAGCTCCTTCTCGGACGGCCGATCCTCGGGAATCGGGCGGCTCACCCAGGTGGTATTCATGTAGTGTTTGAGGTGGATGTTCTCCGAGGTGATGTTGCCGCCCCAGGTCCCGCACCCGAGGCTCGAGGTCATCGGCATCCCGTTGTTGAAGGCGCCGGCGTTCGCCTTCGACTGCGGCTGACGGACCATGATCCGGCTCACGGGCGCGACGCGCGCCAGCCGGTCGATGTGGTCGTCGTTGAACGAGTAGATGCCGCAGGAATGGCCCTTGCCTCCGACCTCGTAGATGGCCCTGACCATCTCGAGCGCCTCGTCGAAGCCAAAGTAGCGGAACATCGACAGGACCACGCCGAGCTTCTCGGAGCTGAACGGGTTGTGCCGCCCGATGTCGGTCTGCTCGACAATGAAGAAGCGCCGATCCAAAGCTACCTCGAAGCCAGCCCGTTCGGCCAGTTTCTGGGCCGAGATCGCGATCGTGTCCGGCGTCCGGTGGCCGTCGTCGTCCCAGAGGATCGCCCGCAGCTTCGCCGCCTCCTCGGCCGTGGCGAGGTGGCCGCCCTCCGCCACGAGGCGGTCGCGCAGCGCCTCGTAGATTCTCGCGTCGACGACCAGATTGCCGTCGGCCGAGCAGCCGGAGCCGAAGTCGGACATCTTGCTGATCCGGGTATTCCGGGCCGCCTCGGCGACGTCCGCGGTCTCGTCGATGACCATCGTCGAGTTGCCGGCGCCGACGCCATAAGCCGGCGTCCCGGAGGCGTACGCGGCCTTGACCATATCGCGCCCGCCGGTCGCCTGGACCATATCGACCCGGGTCATCAGGTACTGGGCGGCGGGGATGCTCGAACGCTCGACGCACTGAAGGAGGTCGATCGGAGCCCCTTCGCAGGCCAGGGCGCGGCGCATGATCTCGACCGTCTCGCGGGTAGTGTTCTTGCTGCGCGGGTGCGGCGAGAAGATGACCGCGTCCCGACACTTGATGGCGAAGATCCCGACGCCCGGCGGCGTCAGCTCGGGGTTGGTGGTGGGGACGAGCGAGGCAATGAGGCCCACCGGCTTGCCGTACTTTACGATGCCCCTCTCCGGGAGTTCCTCGATAATGCCGATGCTCTTCTGCCGCAGGACGTCTCGCAGGATTCCCATGACCTTGAAGCGCTTCCCGACCCGGCTCTCGGGGTCGCCGATGCCGCTCTCCTCGACCCCCATGTGGGCGAGGCGCGTGAAGGTCTTCTCGTTCGCGACCGCCCAGGCCACCGCCTGGCAGAGCCGGTCCACCTGTTCCTGGGTGGCGCCTTCGAACGCCTGGAGCGCCGCGCGCCCGCGCGCCACGAGCTCGTCGACATGAGCGGTTTCTTCGGGAGTGATCGGTCGAGGCGACATCATGCACCCTCCCTCTTGCCCAACCGCAGCAAGCGTCGCAGCCAGCCTAGGATCCCTCCCTCTGGCAACTTTGGAATGAACGCCGCCAGCAGCATGATCGTCAGGATCAGGCTGATGGGGTTGGTGAACAACTCCCCCAGGAAAGCGGGCACGTTCCCGCGGACAGAGATGATCGCCCGACGGAAGTTGATGTCGGCGAGCGGCCCCAGAATGACGCCCAGCACCATGGGGCCGACCGGATAATCGCCCAGCTTCATGAAGTACCCCAGGACGCCGAACCCGATCATCCAGAAGACGTCATAGATGTTGTTCTGAATGGCGTAGGTGCCCACGACCGAGATCAGCGCGATCATGGGCATAAGGATCTTCTTGTTGACGTTGACGAGCTTCACGAACGGACGGACCGCCATCAACCCAAAGATCAAAAGGAAGACGTTGGCCATCGCGTAGGACCCCGCAATGAACCAGAACAGGTCCGGCATCTCCACCATGAGCAATGGCCCGGGTCGCAGGCCGTGGATGAACAGCGCGCCGATCAGCACCGCGGTGACCGCGTCGCCGGGGATCCCCAGCGTGAGCATCGGGATGAGCGCCCCGCCAATGGCGGCGTTGTTGGCGGTCTCCGGAGCCACCACGCCCTCGATGGCGCCCTGTCCGAACGGCCGCGTGGGTTTGCGCACGGTCCGCTTGGCATGGTCGTAGGCCAGCAGGGCCGCGATCTCTCCCCCGGTGCCTGGCAGCGCACCTACCATGACGCCGATGACGGATGTGCGCAGGCTGAGCGGCAGGAAGCGCAGAACGGACGCCCACGACGGCAGGATTCGGCCGACCTCCGGGATCTGTATCTGAGGCGCGGTGCCCCGGCCGATCCTGCCCAACTGGTAGAACACCTCGGACAGACCGAACAGGCCGATGAGGACGGCGATGAAGTGCACGCCGCCGATCAGCAGGGGCAGCCCGAAGGTGAACCGACCTTCGCCCGTCACCGGGTCCATGCCCACCAGACCGACGAGCACGCCCCCGGACGCGGCGACTAGGGCTCGCGGCATTGACTTCGCTCCGAGCCTGCTGACGAGTGACAGCCCCATCGCCACCAGCAGGAAGTAGTCCCTGGGTGCGAATTTCAACGCAAACTCGGAGATGAGTGGGCCGGCCACCACCAGGGCTGTAAGACCCAGGATGCCGCCGATGAACGACTGCACGGTCGCGACGCCGATGACCATGCCTGACTCGCCCTGCTGGGCCAGGGGGTAGCCGTCGAAACCGGTGGCCACGGCCGCCGGCGTCCCTGGGATGTTGATCAGGATCGCCGACCGCGACCCGCCGTAGACGCCCCCGGCGTACACGCCAAGCATCATCGCCAGAGCCGGCTTGGTGTCCCACGCATATGTCATGGACACCAGCAGCGCCGTGGCCATGGTGACCGACAGCCCGGGGACCGCGCCCACGACGATGCCGGACACGACGCCTATGGCGGACAGCGCGACGTTCTGCGGGGTAAGGAACTCCCGGAAGACCTGCAGCGCAAGTTCGATAACGGTACCTCCTTAGGGCAGGAGCACCAGGAACACTTGCCGGAACACCACGAACGTGACTGCCACGGCCGCGCCCGCCAGCAGGACGGACTTCCACCAGGCGGTCGCGCGCAGCCACATGAATGAGACGGCCAGATACAGGAACGATGCGCCCACGAAACCCAGCTTGCGAAGCACTACCCCGTAGAGGACGGCCATCAGGGCGGCAATCAGGGCCGTGGACCTCACGGCCCCGCCGTCAGAAGCCGGCGCGGCTGTCCCTGCCGTACTCTCCCGCCAGATCAACAAGGCGCACAGCAACAGGACCAGGGCGACCAGTGCCGGGAAAACGCCAGGCGAGCCGGGGTCGTGTCCAAAGTTGGACATCCGGCTCGCCTTGAAGAACACGAACCCTGCCAGTGCAACAATGCCCGCTGGCTGCAGGTGTGCTGACAGCCGTCGCCTGTCGCCGTACATCGCCGGGTCTACCGGCGAGGCCGTGGGATTCCGAACACCTCCGGCGACTTCTGGGTCGCCTTGGCGTCGTGGAGCAACCAGGCGGTCACGGACTGCCAGTTCTTGACCCACCTCACCGCCTCATCGCCGGCCATGTTCATGGGCACCGCGCCGATGAGGTCCAGGAATTCCCGGGTATCCTCGGCGGCCACGGCAGGCCTGAACGAGTCAACCAGCCGCCGAATCGCGGGCGCGGGCGTACCCTTCTTGACCCACACGCCGAAGAACGGTCCCCACGGCAGGTAAGGCCGGTACTCGGGCATCATCTGGCCCAGAGCCGGCACGCCGGGAGCGACGTCCGAGGGCACATTGTCAATGACGGCAAGGGCCCGCATCCGGCCGGCGCGCATGTGCTCTGCCACGGCTGCGAGGACTGAAACGTGGAAGTCAATGTGCCCGCCGAGGAGCGCGGGTATGGCAGGACCGTCGCCGTCGAACGGGATCGGGTTGAACTTCACGCCGCTGACCGCGGTCATCATGGCCCCCACTACGAAGGGCACGCCACCGATTCCCGTCGAGCCGGCCTTGACCTGTCCGGGCTGCTGCTTGGCCAGGTGGATCAATTCGGTGAGATAGCGCAGCTTGGAGTCGCTCCGGACGACCACAACAGGAATGCTGCGCGCCATCAGACTGACGGGCTCGAACTCGTCGAAGTTCCGCGGCGAGATGTCCAGGACGCCGTAGAGCGTCGGGTTCTCTGCCGCGTAGAGCAGGGTGTAGCCGTCTGCCCTCTGATCGAAGACGTACTGCATTCCGACCGCGCCGGTGGCGCCGGTCATGTTGCTGAGCACGATCCGCTGGCCCAGCCCTCGCTCGGCCAGAGGGGTGATCCGGCGCGAGACACGGTCGGTGGTCCCGCCGGCGCCCCACTGGATGATCCCGGTGATGCTTCGCTCCGGGTACACCTGCGCGCCGGATGGACTGATAGCCACACCCCATGCCAGGGCTATCACCAGTGCAGGAACGAGGAACATACGCACAAGCCGATGAGCCGTGGTCGCGTGCATCTCGTTACCTCCCCGTGGTGTTTCGATGGCACTCCTTGTATCGCGGGCCCCTTCATACTACTGTGTAGAACGCCATTCTAAATTACGCCGGCCCGGCGCCGGTGTCAATATGCCGCAAGCGGCCTCAACCCCCAGGGGCGCCGATCAGCGCCGCCGTCTGGTCAGATCGCTCAGGAGCGCACGGAGCACGAGCCACAGGAACAGCGCAGCGGAGGTTTGCCGGAACGCTGATACGGCTGATGGCTGGACGCCCGCGACTTCCATGCGCGCCACGGCCAGGTGCCCGCCGTCCAGCGGCAGAAGCGGAAGCAGGTTGGAGATCCCAACGCTCAGGTTGACGGCGCCCGCTGCAGCAGCAAGAGCGCGCGGCCCTCCCCCGTCCGCGCCGGCAAGCAGCGCCAAGACGGAGAGCGGCCCACCCACCTGTATGCGCCCGGTACGCCCTGGCAGGAGCGGCGGCGCCGGCACGCGGGCGGCGTAGCGCAGGAGCAGGCCTGCGGCGATGTTGGCCAGCGGCCCGGCCAGCAGGACGGGAACGCGCCGCTCCGGAGGAACCTGGTCCACGTCAATCGCCGCGAACCCGCCCAGCGGCAGCAGTCGCAGCGTCACGTCCAGGCCGCGGGCCCGCCGGCGCGCCAGGGTGGGCCCGAAGCCGATCCCTACCTCTCGCACCGCCACCCCGGTTTGCAGCGCGGCCAGGAGGTGGGCGGTTTCGTGCAAGAGCACGGTCCCGCCTATGATGCCCACGGCCTTGGCCCAGCGCGCCCAGCCCATCTGCGACCCGATGCCCTGGCCCGGTTACTCCGCGGCGTCCTTTGCAGCAACCCGGGCCACGGCCGCGACGCGGTCGCCGGCCTCGAGCCGCATCACCGCGACGCCCTGCGACTGCCTGCCGTGCGCCGTGATCTCGCGCACGGTGATCCGGTTGACGATGCCGTTGGCGGAGATCAGCAGCAGCTCGTCCTCGTCGTCCACCGCCCGCACCGCGGCCACGGGGCCTTTCTTGCGGGCGATCTTGATGTTGATCACCCCGATTCCGCCGCGGCGCTTCACCGGATACTGCGAGAAGGGCGTGCGTTTCCCGTATCCGGCCTCTGTCACGGTCAGCAGCGCGCCTCCCTCGCTGCTGTCGGCAACCCCCACCACGCTGTCATCGCCCTTCAGCCGGATGCCGATCACGCCGCGGGCGGTTCGCCCCATCTCGCGCACCTGGCCTGCCTTGAACCGGATCGCGCGGCCCAGCCGCGTTGCCAGCACGATCTCGGTCTCCTTATGGATGTGCCTGACGCCCACGAGCTCGTCGTCGCCCGCGAGCGTGATGGAGAAGATGCCGGCCCGCTTGGCGTGCACGAACTCCATCAGCCCGGTCTTCTTCACCATGCCGCGCCGCGTCGTCATGAACAGCGTCCCCGCCTCCTCGAACGAGCGGAGCGGGATGATGGCGTTGACGCGCTCGCCCTGCGCGACGTTGAACAGGTTGACCACCGGAAGCCCCCGCGCGGTGCGGCCTGCTTCGGGGACCTCGTGCGCCTTGGTCCGGTAGACCTTGCCGCGGTTGGTGAAGAACAACAGGAAGGCGTGGTTGGTGGTCACCGCTATCTGCTCGACCACGTCTTCCTCGCGCGTGGCCATCCCGGTGACGCCCCTGCCGCCGCGGCGCTGCACCCGGTAGGTTTCCAGGGGCTGGCGCTTGATGTAGGTGTTGCGGGTGAGCGTGATTACAACCTCGGTGTCGGGGATCAGGTCCTCGGCCTCGAACTCCTCGGCCTCCTTGCCGGTGATCCGGGTGCGGCGGGGGTCGGCATAGCGCTCGCGCGCCGCCAGCAGTTCCTCCCGGACCGTGGCCATGATGAGCCTCGGCCGCGGGGAGGTGGCGTCTGCCAGCATCTCGTTGAACCGGGCGATCTCCTTGAGCAGCTCCTTGTACTCCGCCTCTATCTTCTCGCGCTCCAGCGCCGTCAGCCGCTGCAGGCGCATCTCCAGGATCGCCTCGGCCTGGGCCTGGCTCAACTCGAACTGCGCCATCAGCCCCGCGCGCGCGGAGGGCACGTCCTTCGCTTTGCGGATGAGCGCGATGATCTCGTCCAGTCGCCGCAGCGCAACCTTGAGCCCCTCGAGGATGTGGGCGCGTTCCTCGGCGCGGCGCAGCTCGTACCGGGTCCGGCGAATCACCACGTCGCGCCGGTGCGCGAGGTAGTGCCCCAGCATCTCCTTGAGCCCCAGTTGCCGCGGGGAGCCGTCTGCCAGCGACAGCATGATCGCGCCGAAGGTGATCTGCATCTGGGTGTGCTTGAAGAGCTGGTTCTTCACTATCTGCGGGTTGGCGTCTCGCCGAAGCTCGATCACCACGCGCAGCCCCCGCCGGTCCGACTCGTCGCGCAGGTCCGCGATGCCCACCAGCTTCTTGCGGCGCACCAGGTCGGCAACGCGCTGAACAAGCGCCGACTTGCTCACCATGTACGGGATCTCGGTCACGACCAGCGCGATGCGGCCGCCGCGTATCTCTTCCATTGCGGTCCTGGCCTGCACCGTGATGCTTCCCCGCCCGGTCGTGTACGCGGAGCGGATCCCGTCCCTTCCCAGGATGACGCCGCCGGTGGGGAAATCGGGCCCCTTGACGATCTTCAGCAGTTCTTCAATGGGCGTCGCAGGGCTGTCAATCAGCGCAACCAGCGCGTCCGTAATCTCGCCCAGGTTGTGCGGCGGGATGTTGGTGGCCATGCCGACAGCGATGCCGCTGGCGCCGTTCACGAGCAGGTTGGGCAGCCTTGCCGGCAGGACCGCCGGCTCCTTCAGGCTCTCGTCGAAGTTGGGACGGAAGGAAACGGTCTCCTTGTCCAGGTCGGCCAGGAGCTCGGCGGCGGCGGGCGACAGCCGTGCCTCCGTATATCTCATGGCCCCTGCCGGGTCGCCGTCCACGCTGCCGAAGTTGCCCTGGCCGTCCACCAGCGGATAACGGAACGACCACTCCTGCGCCATCCGCACCAGCGCGTCGTAGATCGGCGCGTCCCCGTGCGGATGGAGCTTGCCCATCACCTCACCCACGATGCGGGCGCTCTTACGGTGCGGCGTGTCGGGCCGCACGCCCAGTTCCTGCATACCGTAGAGAATCCGTCGCTGCACCGGCTTCAGCCCGTCGCGCACGTCGGGCAGCGCCCTGCTCACGATCACCGACATGGCATAGTCGAGGTAGGAGGTCCGCATCTCCTCCTCGATCGGCCGCGGGACGATCCTCAGCTCTTCGGTTGCCATTCTTCGGTAGCCCTCGGTGGGGGGGCGGCGTTCTCCTAGATGTCCAGGTTGCGCACGTCGCGCGCGTACTGGATTATGAACTGCTTTCGGGGTTCGACTTCCTCTCCCATCAGCGTTCGGAAGACCCCCTCGGCGGCCGCCGCGTCCTCGAGGTCCACGCGCAGCAGCGTCCGCGTGGCCGGGTTCATCGTGGTCTCCCAGAGTTGCTCGGGGTTCATCTCGCCCAGCCCCTTGTACCGCTGCACCTCGGCCCTCGTCCCCCGGCGGTCGAGCGCCTGCAGGGCCACCTGGCGCCCCTCCTCGGAGTAGGCGTAGGTCCTCTCCTTCCCGCTCCTTATCAGGTAGAGCGGTGGCTGCGCGATGTAGACCTTTCCGTGCGTGATGAGTTCTTTCATGTAGCGGTAGAAGAAGGTCAGCAGCAGCGTGCGGATGTGGTTGCCGTCCACGTCGGCATCGCACATGATGATGACCCTGTCGTAGCGCCTCTTCTCGAGCGAGAACTCCCCGCCCACGCCGGTGCCCAGCGCGGTGATGATCGCGCGGATCTCGTCGTGCGCGATCATCTTGTCCTCGCGCGCCTTCTCGACGTTGAGGATCTTGCCCTGGATCGGCAGGATCGCCTGGAAGTTCCGGTCGCGGCCCTGCTTGGCGGTCCCGCCCGCGGACTCGCCCTCCACTATGTACACCTCGCAGAGGTTGGGGTCGCGCTCCACGCAGTCGGCCAGCTTGCCCGGCAGGGTGCCCACCTCGAGGGCGCTCTTGCGCCGCACGAGCTCCCGTGCATGGCGCGCGGCCTCGCGGGCGCGCGCGGCGTTCAGCACCTTCGCCACGATTCGCTTCGCGTCCGGCGGGTGGGTAATCAGAAACTCCGCGAGGGCGTCGGAGACCACGGACTCGACGATTCCCTTTACCTCGGTATTGCCGAGCTTCGTCTTGGTCTGTCCCTCGAACTGCGGCTCGGCCATCTTGACGCTGAGCACGGCGGTCATACCTTCCCGCATGTCCTCGCCGGCAAGCGAGGGGTCGCTGTCGCGCACCAGCGACGCGCGCCTGGCATGGTCGTTTATGGTGCGCGTCAGGGCCGAGCGGAACCCGATCAGGTGCGTACCGCCCTCGGGCGTGGGGATCGTGTTCACGTACGTGAGCATGTGCTCGACGTAACTGTCGGTATACTGGAGGGCAACCTCGACCTCGACGCCGTCGCGTTCGCGTCGGGCGTGCGCGATCTCGGAGATCTTCGCCTTCGTCCTGTTGAGGGCCGCCACGAGTTCCTTTATTCCGCCGTCGTGCTTGATCGTCGCAGCGCGCCCGGTGGTCTCGTCTGTCAGGCGGATCTCCAGGCCCGCGTTGAGATAGGCGATGTCCTCCAGGCGCTTGACCACGACTTCGAAGGCGAACTCGGTCGCCGTCATAACCTGCGCATCGGGCTTGAAGGTCACCTTGGTGCCGTTGGGCTGGGGAGATCCGCGCGTCGCCACGAGCGGGCCCTGCGTCCGGCCGCGCGCGAACCGCTGGTGGTGCGTCTTGCCGTCCTGGTAGACCTCGACCTCCAGCCACTCGGAGAGGGCGTTGACCACCGACACCCCAACGCCGTGCAGCCCGCCGGAGATCCTGTACCCGCCCCCGCCGAACTTGCCGCCCGAGTGCAGGGTGGTCAGCACCACCTCGACGGCCGGCTTCCCAACTTTCGGCACCTTGTCCACGGGAATGCCTCGGCCGTTGTCCAGCACGGTAGCGCTGCCGTCGGCGTGGAGGGCGACATCAATGCGCGTGCAGGCCCCGGCCAGGGCTTCATCCACCGAGTTGTCCACCACCTCGTACAAGAGGTGGTGCAGCCCGTCCGGACCGGTGCTCCCAATGTACATGGCGGGGCGCCGCCGGACACCGTCCAGCCCCTCCAGGACCTGGATATGCTGGGCGGAATACTCTGGGGTCTCAGCCATCAATCCACGCTCCACTCAAGCGAACGGGCACGCTCACACAAGCACTCTCATGCAAACGGGCACGCGCCCCGGCGCGCATGCCCATTACCTATTCTACCGCCTGAGCGGCTGGGGTGTCAACGGTGGAAACACGCGTCCTGACTATCTCTCCGCCGTTTTCCGCCGCCGGGTTCTGGTCAGGATCCCGATCCGGCCGGCCACCGTGGATGGGGTCGCCGGCGTAGGGTGGAGGCGGGCGGTCGTCACCACGATCGCGCGGGCCGACGGCAGGAGTTCGGGCTCTGCCAGGCGGCCTGCTGCCGCGGCCCGCGTGAGCAGGCTTCGTCCCATAGAAGACCGCTGCAGCCCCCGCGCGTCGAGAACCGCCACTACCTCGCGCACGTCCACGACGGTGTCCCCACCGAGGTAGACGAACAGCCCGGTGCTAACGCCGGTGCCCACTCCAGCGCTCGCTCCGGCGCTCACCGGACCTCCCTGCGGCCCGGCCCGCGGCCGGGCAGGCTTCGCCGTGCTACCGGCGTCACGTCGGTGATTGCCCCCTCGCCCACCTCACGGGCCAGGGCTACCACGATCTCTGCGCGCCGCAGCCGGATCTCCTGTCCGGCTGCCTCGTGGGTCACCCCCACCTGCAATCTCTTGCCCCGCAGGGTAACCGGAGCGCTTACTCCTGCCAGCGCCTGGCCCACGACCCGCGGCCATGCCTCCCGGGCAGCCGCGAGGTGCGCCGCCGGCTCGATTCCCAGCGCGCGGGCGGCCGACCTTAGAACGTCTCTGATTGGGACGACCATGCCGCCTCCGCCACGGCGCCGGCTTCCACCGTCAGCACCCTCACCGGTCGGGCAACCCGCGGCAGCACGGTCGAGGTCAACAGCACCTGCCCCTCCTCCGCCAGCCCCAGGATTCTTCTCTGCCGGTCCTGGTCGAGCTCCGAGAGCGCGTCGTCCAGCAGGAGAACCGGGCTCTCTCCCGTCTCGGAGGCCATCACTCCGCGCTCGGCCAGCCGAATCGCCAGCATGGCGGTCCGCCACTGTCCCTGCGACCCGTTGGCGCGCAGCGCGGTACCCCCGAGCGACAACTCCACGTCGTCGCGGTGGGGGCCAGACAGCGTGGTGCCCCGCCTGATCTCATCGGCGCGCAGGCGCGCCATTTGCGCCCGTGCCTCGTCCTCCCGGGTCTCGTCCGTTTCCCCGAGCCAGGACGGGCGGTAGGCCACCGTGAGGGCGCCCTCTCCACCCAGGCGTCCAAACCACGCTTCCGCCTCGGGCGCCATGCGCCGCATGTATGCGCCGCGGTGCGCCGCGATCCTCACGCCAAGCGCGACCATCTGGGCGTCCCAGGCCTCGGTGCCGCCCGGCACCCCGCGCCGCAGGTGGGCGTTCCTCTGCGCCACCACCCGGTGGTAACGGTGCAACGCGAAGAAGTAGGCCGGGCTGATCTGAGCCAGGGCCGCGTCCAGCAGGCGGCGACGGCCTGCCGCAGGGCCGCGTACCATCTCCAAATCCCACGGGGCCGCCAGGACGACCGTCAGGCGGCCGAGCACGCTCCCTCGCGGGGTGGGCGCGCCGTTTACCCGCATCTGCGAGGTCAGGCGGCCAGCTTCCACCGCCAGCGTTATCTCAATCTCTTCCTCGCGTCCTCGCCGGAAGATCTGTGCACGCACTCGGGCGGCCGTCTCGCCGCTCTGGATTGCCTCCTCCTCGCGCGCGGTCCGGTGAGACCGTCCGGTCGCCACCAGGTAGACGGCCTCCAGCACGTTGGACTTGCCCGCTCCGTTGCGGCCGACGAGCGCGGTGACGCCGTCGTCGAGCGCGATGTCCGCTCGGGAGTAGTTACGAAAGGACCGAATCCAGAGGCGCCGGAGTCGTGGCATCTTCCGCAACTGCGATGGCCAGGGTGGGCCCTCCCTGCACGGCGACCAGGTCCCCGGCGGCCAGCCGGCGGCCACGCTTCGTCTCGACCTGCCCATTTACCAGCACGCGGCGCGCCGCGATGAGGGTCTTGGCCTCGCCGCCGGTTCCCACCACGCCTGCCCACTTCAGCAGCGCGCCCAGGGTGATGGTCCCTGTATGGATCCTTACCGTGCGCTCAGGTGGCAACGCGGACCGGGGCCAGAACGTACGTATAGTCGCCTCCTCCGACAGGGCGCAGCGCGCCAGGGCTAAGCGGTCCGGTCAGCTCGAGCACCAGCTCGTCCGCATCGAGCACCGACAGGCACTCGATCAGGTATCTGGCGTTGAACGCGGTTGCGACGATGTCGCCCTCAGAGGCGACCTGCAGGCGCTCTTCGGACCGGCCGTACTCGGGCGTGTTGGAAGCGAGCGTCAGCGTGTCCCCCTCGGCCTGCAGCCGAACAACGTTGGCCGAGTCCCGTGCCGTGAGCGCGACGCGGCGCACGGCGGCCAGCAGCCGCTGTGTGCCAACGGTCACGCGCTGCTTGTAGCCCTGCGGGATGACCTGCTGGTAGTTCGGAAAGGGCCCTGGAATCAGGCGGCTGACCATCCTTGCTCCCGGCATGGTGAACAGGATCTGGTTCTCTGCCAGGGAGATCTCCACCTCGCCCTCGGCGCTCCCGAGTGCGCGCGTCAACTCGCGCATCGTCTTGGAAGGCACGATGACGCCTATCTTCTGCGATGCCGCGCTGGCGAGCGCGGCGGTGCGCAGGGCGAGCCGGCCGCCGTCGGTGGCGACCACGCGGACTTCCTTCCCGTCCAGGACGAGGTAGAGCCCTGTCAGGAACACGCGCGTGTCATCGGTGGACACAGCGAACTCGGTCTGCCGCACCATTGTGCGCAGCAGCCCTGCGTCCACGCTGGCCACCGGCGCGGCCTCGGGCTCCGGCATCAGCGGGAAGTCCGACGCGGGCAGCCCCACCAGATCGTAGGTCACCCTCTCGCACTGGACCTCGACCTCGGTGCCTCCCTCCACGACCTTCACCTGCACGGGCGCCTCGGGGAGGTTCGAAACGATCTCGCCGAACAGCCGCGCCGGAAGCGTTATCGCACCGCCCTTCTTGACCTTTGCGGGCGCCTCGGTCTGTATGCCGTGGTCGAGGTCGGTGGCGGCCAACTTGATCGCGTCCTTGCGCGTCTCGATCAGTATGTTGCTCAGGATGGGCATCGTGGCGCGCGTGGATACGGCGCGGCCCACCAGGGCAACCGCTTTGCTTAGATGCTCGTGCGCACAGGTAAACTGCATGCGCGCCTCCTTCTATATCTGTATTGTAATCAAACAACAGTCGTAGTAGTAGGCGTTGTGCACTCTGTGGAGAACCGCCCGGGCCTCCTGGGCGCGGACCGTTGCGGCGCCATGCCACCCTGGACGGCGTGGGGACATCTCGGAGAAGCACGCGGGCGCGCGTGCGCCACGGCATCCGGTTGTCCACACGATCCCAGGTGCGCGCACAGGATATCAACCTTGACGCTGGAGGTCTTCCATCAGGCGTTTGATGCTGGCCGCAAGATGGGCGTCGCGGTGAAGCGCTTCGCGCACCCGCTGGCACGCGTGCATGACCGTGGTGTGATCACGCCCCCCGAACTCTTCCCCAACGCGCGGCAGCGAGGCGTCCGTGATCTCTCGAGCCACGTACATGGCCACCTGGCGCGGGAAGGCCACGCCCTTGGTGCGGCGTTTGGCGCGCATCTCTTCCACCCGCAGGCCGAAGAACTCCGCCACCGCCTGCTGGATGGACTGGATTGTCACGACCCTGGCTCGCGCGGGAGGCAGCAGATCGCGCAGCACATCCGCGGCCAGCTCCACGCTGATGGCCGAGCGGGTGAGAGAAGCGTAGGCGACCACACGCACCAGCGCACCTTCCAGCTCGCGGATGTTCGTGTGGATGCGCTGGGCAATGAACTCCGCGACTCCCCCGGGCACGGAGATCCCGTCACTCTCGGCCTTCTTGCTCAGGATGGCGATGCGCGTCTCCAGGTCGGGGGGCTGGATGTCGGCGATCAGCCCCCACTCGAAACGGCTCCGGAGGCGGTCCTCCAGGGTGGGTATCTCCTTGGGCGGCCGATCTGACGAGATGATGATCTGGTGGTTGGTCTCGTGAAGCGTGTTGAACGTGTGAAAGAACTCCTCCTGCGTTCGCTCCTTTCCCGCCAGAAACTGGATGTCGTCTATGAGCAGGACGTCTACGCTGCGGTACCGCTGCCGGAACTCTAGCGTCTTGTCGTCCCGGATCGAGTTGATCAACTCGTTGGTGAACTTCTCGCTGCTCACGTACGCGACCCGCGCGATGCCCGCGCCGTGCAGCACCCGGTGCCCGATGGCCTGGAGCAGGTGAGTCTTGCCCAGGCCAACGCCGCCGTAGATGAACAGGGGGTTGTAGGCCCGCGCGGGCGACTCGGCCACGGCCATCGCGGCCGCGTGGGCGAACCGGTTTCCGGCTCCCACGACGAACGTTTCGAAGGTGTACTTGGGCGAGATGTGGATCCCTTCGGGAACGCGGGAGGGCGCAGGAGAGGACGGCGCCGCGGTGCGTGGAGATTGCGCCGGGGCCGCGGGGCCCTGGGCCGGCGGCGGGGCCTCGACAACCGAAACGCGCACGCCGACGTCGCGACCGATCACGACGCGCAGTGCGCGCCGGATCGTGTCGGTCAGCCGCTGCTCCACCCAGTCCTTCGCAAAGCGGTTAGGGACGGAGAAGTGAAAGGTGTCATCCTGGAGACCGACGGGACGCATCACCCGCAGAAACGACTCGAGGGTCGGCTTGTTGAGCTGCCCCTCCATTCGTCGCAGGGCTTCCGTCCACAACTCGGCGGGGGAGACTTCGATCGTCACGGCCGGCTCCTCTCGCGATGCGCGATATCCAGCGGTCACTCCATCAGGACTTGAAGATCTCATCTAGGAAGGCAATGCCCTCCTCGGTGAGGGTGCGCTTGCCGCGCCCCTTCCCCGTTGCGAGCTTGAGGGCTTCCAGGGCCTGAAGCTCACGGTACGCCGTGCTGTGGCTGATGTCGAGCTCCTTGGCGATCGTCGTGGGGCCGGCGGCGCCCAACTCGGCGACCAGCAGGAGCACCTTCTTCTGCCGCGGGGTGATCGCCGGGGCCCGACGAAGAGCCGGCTCCGGGGTCGGCTCTGGGGCGGGCGGCTCCTGCTGTATGCGCAGCGTGACCACGGTGCCACGGTCCAGATTGTCCTCTATGGATAGCGAGCCGCCAAGAAACTGCATCTGCTCCTTTGCCACCGGCAGCCCGCTGCCGACGCCGCGGATGAACCGCCGCATCTCGGCGGTGGCGGTGGAGAACCCAGGCACTGCGGCGCGCTCCTTGTCGGAGATCCCCGGTCCCTGGTCGGCGATGCGTATCGTGTTGCCGTCATCGAGGACCGTGACCGTGGCGTTGTGGAAGTAGGCGTGTATCAAGTTCTCAACGATCTCCTTGATGACAACAAACGGCACTCGCCCCCCGCGTTCGCGCGATACCGCATATGTGCGCGCCGCCAGCTCGCCGACGAGCGTGTGGAAATCGTCCCCGCGCAGCGAGATCACCCGCGGAGCCGCCAGTGGCGAGTCGTAAACCGCGAGGCGCACCTCCGGCTCGGCCTCGTCGCCGACAGGCAGCGGCGCGACGCGCCGCTCCTCGATCAGCCGCGCGATGATCTCACGAATGGACATCGAGTCCCCGCTGCGCCCGGTAGTGGTTGGCCACCACCGCGCAGACTCCTACCCCGCAGACCCCCGGGCATCGGATTTCACGCCCACCCCTGGACGGTCACAGGAACGGCAAGGGTGTGGATAACGCGACCCGGACGGACAAGGGATTCGCGCTGCCGCACCCGGCATCCTCTGTCCGGCGGCAACCCGGAAACCAGCAACAGCGGCGGGACCCGGACGTTATCCACAGGTGTGGAAAACCCTGTGGACATCGGAGGGGGTTCTGGGGGCATTTTCGCGCAACCGCAGGCGAACCAGGGGCCTGAATCGAGCACGGTTCGGACAGCCGCGGGCAAAGATGTGGACAGCCGCGGGGGTTATCCACAGGGTATGCCCAGGACGCTGCGATGCGGCGCCAAACGCGCGTTGCCGCGGCAAAGGGGCTGTGCTATAGTGGGCCTGTTGTGTAGTGGAGGGTCCCCAAGTGAAGCGAACATTTCAACCGAAGAAGCGGAAGCGCGGGCGCGTACACGGCTTTCGCGCGCGGATGCGCACACCGGGCGGGCGCCAGACGCTGAAGCGCCGGCGGGCGAAGGGGAGGCACCGGCTGACCGTCTCCGGGTAGGGCGCTGTTGTGCTCACCCACAGTATTGGCCGCTTGTCCCGAGAGGAAGACTTTCGCCGCGTGTATCGCGAAGGATCCCGCTGCACGACCGCGCTGCTCGTCCTGCACGCCCGGCCCAACGGCACCGAGCGCGTGCGCCTGGGCCTGGTCGTGAGCAGGCGGTTCGGCGGCGCCGTTGCGCGCAACCGCATCCGGCGGCGGCTGCGTGAGGCGGTCCGTGCCGAGCAATCGCGCATCCGCGCCGGCGCGGACATGGTGGTGGTTCCTCGCCGGGCAGCAGCAGCGGCGAGATACGCCGATCTTCGCGGTGCCGTGGGCATTGCCCTGGACCGGGCCGGGATGGCCCGCGCGGCGGAGGAGAGTGGCAGATGACGCGGATCCTGCTCGCCGTGATCGCGGCATACAGACGGTTTCTCTCCCCCCTGCTGCCGCGCGCCTGCCGTTTCTATCCCTCCTGTTCGGAGTATGCGGCCGAGGCAATCGAGCGCCACGGCGCGCTGCGGGGGCTGCCGCTCGTGGTGCGGCGAATCGCCCGCTGCCATCCGTTCCATCCAGGCGGACACGATCCTGTTCCAAGATGAGCAAGAGGAGGACATCGCGTGTTTGAAGCCATTGTGACGCTGCTGCAGAGCGTGCTCCAGGCCTTCCACGGCGTCACCCAGAACTACGTGGCGGCAATCGTGCTGCTGACGATCGCGATCAAGCTCGTCCTGCACCCCCTGACGCGCAAGCAACTTGGATCCATGAAGGCGATGCAGGCCCTGGCGCCGCAGATGGAGGTCCTGCGGCGCAAGTACAAGGAAGACCCCAAACAACTGAACGCCGAGGTGATGAACCTCTATCGCGCGCACAAGGTAAACCCGCTGGGCGGGTGTCTGCCCCTCCTGCTGCAACTGCCGGTGCTGTACGCCCTCTTCGCGCTCCTGAGAAAGCCGGGGCTGTTCGGCGGGGAGAAGCTGTTCGGGCTGCCCCTGGAGGCCCACCCCTGGCCGGTCCAGGTGTTCCTCGACAACCCCCTGCTGATCCTGATCCCAGTCCTGAGCGGCCTGACTACCTACTACCAGCAGAAGATGTCCATCACTGATCCACAACAGGCCAAGATGTTTATTTTTATGCCGATTATGATCGCATGGTTCTCCACGCAGTTCCCACTTGGCCTTTCCGTGTACTGGATCTCTTCCACGGTGGCCTACATCGCGGAGTACTTCATCGTGATCGGGCCCCCGCGCCCGGTGAAGGTAGCCCCACCCCGGCAGCCCACCGCGGCTGCGAAGGCCAAGCGCAAGCCCGGAGCCCAGGACGACCGATGACCTCCGCGGAGGCCTCGGGACGCACCGTTGATGAGGCCGTGGAGAAGGCGCTCGCCCTGCTCGGCGTCACGCGGAGCGAGGTGGACGTCGAGATCCTCCAGGAGCCCAAGGCGGCCCTGCTGGGCTTCGGAGGAAGAGAGGCGCGCGTTCGGATCACCATGCGGCCCGGCGCCGCCGACACCCTGGGAGCGCTCATAGCAGAGATCGCCCGGCTCATGGGCTTCCCGGCCACCGTGAGCATCGAAGAGGCCCCTGACGGCCTTATGGCAACATTGCAGGGCCGCACCCTGGCCGGGCTGGTCGGCAGGGACGGCCGCGCGCTGGACGCCCTAGAGATGATCGCGGGCCTTCATATGCAGCGGCTGTTCGGGCGCAAGATTCACCTGGGCGTGGATGCCATGGGCTACCGCATGCGCCGGGAGCGAGAGGTGCAGGAGGCGGCCCGCCGCGCCGCCGAGCGCGCGGCCAGCGAAGGCACGCCGGTCGCCCTGGCGCCCATGAGCGCCCGCGACCGCAGGTCTGCCCACCTGATGCTCAAGGACGATGCCAGGGTTACCACGAGCAGCCAGGGGGAAGACGACGCGCGCCACGTTGTGGTGCTGCCGCGCGCCGCCGAGGATCCCCGCCGCACCGCCGACGCGGGGAGCGAGCCAGCGCACGAGGAGTGACCACGCGACTCGCGCGCCTGCAGTCAGGCACCACGCTGCTCGGCATCGCACTGGCCCCCGCCGCCCTTGACCGATTCGAGCGTTTCCTGCAGCAGCTGCTCTCGTGGAAGGGGCGGCTGAACTTGACCGCCGCCACCAGCGCCGACGAGCTGGAGGGCCTGCACCTCCTGGACTCACTGCTCCCGCTAAAGGCCTGCGTTGTGCCGCCCGGGTGCAGGGTCGTGGACGTGGGGTCGGGCGCCGGATTCCCTGGCGTCCCGATGAAGATAGTCCGGCCGGACCTGCGCATTGTGCTGGTCGAGGCCTCCAGGCGGCGCGTTGCTTTTCTCGAGCACCTCCGGGTAGCGCTCGACCTTCCGGATGTTGAGATCCGCTGGGCGCGGGCAGAGGCGCTCGGCCGCGAGCAGGGCTTTCGGGAGGCATTTGGCCTGGCCGTCTCGCGCGCGACAGCCCATCTGGGCGCGACCTGCGAACTCACTCTTCCATTGGTGGAGCCCGGAGGCGCGGCAGTACTCCTCAGGGGCCCAAAGGTTGCTGAGGAGGCCAGCGCAGCGAGCCGGCTCGTGGGGGCGCTGGGAGGGGAGGTTGAGTCCTGCTCGCTCGGCACCCTTCCCACCACCAACCGGCTGCGCGCGGCCCTGGTGCTGCGCAAACAGCGCCCGACGCCTCCGGAGTTCCCGCGTAGCGGGCGCCGCCTGGGCGCCCCCCCGCCCCGCAAGGGGGAAGGGCCGGCCGCGGCGTTGAAGCATCCACCCGAGGGGCCGTGCGAAGGATCATCGCGATAGTCAACCAGAAAGGCGGCGTCGGCAAGTCCACGACGGCCGTCAACCTGGGCGCGTGCCTGGCAGCCGAAGGATTCCGGACGCTCCTGGTGGACCTGGACCCGCAAGCCAACGCAACCAGCGGCCTGGGCATCGAGAGGAGCCCCCACTCCGCCTCCACGTATGACGTGCTGATGAACGGCGCGGCCCTGGAGGAGATAGTGGTAGCCGCGGAGGTTCCAGGACTGTACGTTGCGCCCAGCAGTATCCACATGGCCGGGGTGGAGGTTGAGCTGGCAGGCACGCAGGGGCCGGAGGCCCGGCTCCGGGGCGCGCTGGGCACGGCCGACTACCCGCTAATCCTGCTGGACTGCCCTCCGGCCATGGGACTGCTGACGATCAACGCGCTCGCCGCGGCAACCGAGGTCCTCATACCGATTCAGTGCGAGTACTACGCGCTGGAGGGGCTGAAACAGCTTCTCCGCTCGATCGAGCTGGTGCAGAGGCACCTGAACCAGGGCCTCGAGATCAGCGGCGTGCTGCTGACGATGTTTGATTCCCGGACCAACCTCTCCGATCAGGTCGCCGGCGAAGTCCGGCGGTTCTTCGGTGAGCGCGTCTATCAGAGTGTCATTCCGCGCAGCGTGCGTCTGGCCGAGGCGCCCAGCCACGGCAAGCCGATCACGCTGTACGATCCCGGCTCGCGCGGCGCCCAGGCCTACCGGGCGCTGTGCCAGGAGGTGATACAGCGTGGCCGACACTGAACGCCAAGCCCCTGACCCGGCGCATTCTCCGCGGCGCGCCCTGGGCCGCGGGCTGGGAGCCCTGATCCCCGGAGCCGGACCAGAGGCCCCATCCGGAGCCATCGAGCTGCCGATAGACAGGATCCGGCCTAACCGCATGCAGCCCCGTACTGGATTTGACGAGGAGTCCCTGGCGGAGATGGGCGCATCCATCCGGGAGCACGGCGTGCTGCAGCCCGTGCTGGTAAGGCCCATGCCGGACGGCTACGAGCTGGTCGCCGGGGAGCGCAGGTGGCGGGCCGCGGCCGCTGCCGGGTTGAGGACCGTGCCTGCCCTGGTGCGCCACCTGGACGACCGCGGCGCCCTAGAGGCAGCGCTTGTCGAGAACCTGCAGCGCGAGAACCTCAACCCGATGGAGCGCGCAACCGCCTACCGGCGCCTCCAGGACGAGTTCCACCTCACCCAGGAGGCCGTGGCCCGCCGGGTTGGCAGGAGCCAGCCCTCGGTAGCGAACACCCTGCGCCTGCTGACTCTTCCCGCCGAGGTTCAGGCCTCGCTCACGGCAGGGCGTATCACCGAAGGTCATGCCCGGGCCTTGCTGGCGATAGAGGACCCGCGCCGCCTCCTGGCTGTCTGGAAGGAAGTGGAGGCGAAGGGCCTCTCGGTCAGGGAGACCGAATCTCGGGCCCGCCCGCGCGCTATTTCACGTGGAATACCGGCGCGCGCCCGCCGAGACGCAGGAGAGATCAATATTATTCAACAACGCCTCCAAGACGCGCTGGGAACCCAGGTGCGCCTACGGCTGCGGCGGAACGGCTCCGGCGAGATCAGGATCACCTTCTACACGCCCGCGGATCTGGAGCGGCTCCTGGACGCGTTGACGCGGCAAGGAGGAAAGCCCCGATGACAGAGGACGCCGTACGCCTGCCCGCGCGCGACGAAGCCTGGGCCCTCCTGTGCGAGTGGATGCCCACCCCAAACCTGCGCAAGCACATGCTCGCGGTAGAGGCCGCGATGCGCTCTTATGCCAGGCAGTTCGGGGAGGACGAGGACCTCTGGGGAATGGTGGGTCTGCTACACGACATGGACTACGAGCGGTTTCCTTCCGCGGACGCCGGACACCCGATCCGGGGAGTCGAGCACATGCGGGCGATGGGCTATCCCGAGGTCGTGTGCCGGGCGATCCTCTCCCACGCCGACTACACCGGCGTGTCCAGGCAGTCACGCATGGAACACACGCTGCACGCCTGCGATGAACTCACCGGGTTCATCGTGGCGGTTGCGCTCGTCCGGCCCTCGCGCAGCCTCGACGACGTGGATGCCGCGGCCGTTCGCAGGAAGATGAAGGACAAGGCATTCGCCCGCGCTGTGGACCGGGACGAGATGTTGCGCGCCACGGAGACGCTGGGCGTGCCGTTCGAGGAGCACACAACGCTTGTGATCGCGGCGATGCGCGATGTCGCGCCGGCGCTGGGCCTTGCCGGAGCGGTCTGATATGGAAGGCACGATCGTCAACGCCATGGCCGTCACCGCCGGAGGGCTGGCAGGGGTGGCCCTGCGCCACCGGTTTCCCGAGCGGGTGCGCGAGACGGTCATGGCGGGCATCGGCCTGGCCACCCTGCTTATCGGCTTTCAGATGGCGCTGCAGACCGGCAACGTGCTTATCGTAATCGCGAGTCTCGTGCTCGGGGGAATCATCGGAGAGGCGATCCACATCGAGGAGGGCATCGAAGCGCTGGGGCGTTGGGCCGAGCGGATGTACGGGTCCCAGACAAACGAGAACACCGTGGCGGCGGCGTTCGTCACGAGCAGTCTGCTGTTCTGCGTCGGGCCGATGACCGTGCTCGGCGCGATCCAGGATGGGCTGGGGCAGACGCCCGTGCTTCTCTATACGAAGTCGCTCCTGGACGGCATCTCGGCGGTCGCCATCGGCGCGGCGCTGGGTGTCGGCGTGCTGCTGTCGGCGGGTACGGTGCTGCTCTACCAGGGCGCGCTGACGCTGGCGGCAGGCGCGGTGCACAGCGTCATGACACAGGAGATGACGCGCGAGCTCACCGCCACCGGCGGCGCCCTGATTATCGGGCTGGGCCTGGGGATCCTCCGGGTTCGCAAGGTCCGCGTTGGTAACATGCTTCCGGCGCTGGTCATCTCCGTCCTGCTGACGGCCGCGCTGCCATACCTGCGGGTCTTGACGCGCGCCGTGGGCCTGTAGCGGGCAACAGGAGGTAGGCAGGACGGTATGGAAGAGAACAGTCCCGATCCTGGAGGCGAAATCCTGAGATGCCATTGACCTCTGATTCCCTTATTCTTTACCTGCTTGTGGCCACCGGAGCGCTTGTAATCGCGGTGGTGGCCATGGCCCTGCGGCTCCGGGGGCTCTCGCGGCAGGTTGCTGCTGCTGGCGGCGACCCGGCGTTCGTGGAGCGGGTGGCGGCGCTCCAGCGCGAGGTGGGAGCAGCCGCCCGGCAGATTGAACACCTGGGGGGGCGTGTGGACCGCCTGGGCGAGCAGGCCCAGCGCAGTCTCCAGCACACCGGGCTGGTAAGGTACGATGCTTTCAAGGAGCTCGGGGGGCACCTAAGCTTCAGTCTCGCATTGCTGGACGCGCGCCGGGACGGGGTCGTGCTGAGCGTGCTCAACGACCGCGATGGCGCGCGCGGGTATGCCAAGCCCGTGACCGGCGGACGGTCCACATATACCCTATCGGAGGAAGAGCAGCGCGCGATAGACGAAGCATAGGCGCGCGGCCATCATGGTCTTCACCAACAGGCGAGACGCAGGCCGCCACCTGGCCGCGGCCCTCGACCACCTGCGGGACCAGGACCCTGTGGTTCTCGCGGTGCCGCGAGGCGGAGTGGTGGTGGGCCGGGAGGTCGCCGACCGGCTGGGCGCGCTGCTGGATGTGATCGTGCCGAGGAAGCTGCGCGCGCCCTACAACCCCGAGCTGGCGATCGGCGCGGTGGCCGAAGGCGGCGCGGCCGTGCTGGACGAGATGGCGCACGGCGTGAGCGCGGCCTATCTGGAGCAGGAGACCGAGGCGCAGCGCGCTGAGATCGCCAGGCGCGTCAAGGCGTATCGTGGGGGCCGGTCACTCCCATCCTTGGCCGGCCGGACCGTCATCGTGCTCGACGACGGCATCGCAACCGGCGCCACCCTCATCGCGGCGCTGCGCGCCGTGCGCGCCATGGCGCCGGGCCACCTGGTGGCGGCCGTGCCGGTTGCACCTCCTGAGTCGGTCGCCCGCATGGCCAGGGAGGCGGACGAGGTGGTCTGCTTGAGCGCCCCGGATTTCTTCCAGGCGGTCGGGCAGTTCTACGAGGACTTCACACAGGTGGAAGACGCCGAGGTGGTTGCGCTTCTCTCGCAAGGACAGCAGAAGTGATTGGTGGCGCGGCCCTGCGCCGCACCTCGCTCTACGAGGCTCACCGGGCCGCGGGCGGCCGGATGGTGCCGTTCGCGGGATGGGAGATGCCCGTGCAGTACGCGGGCCTGGTGGAGGAGCACCTGGCGGTGCGCACGCGCGCCGGGCTCTTTGACGTGTCGCACATGGGCGAGATCCTCGTCGAAGGTCCACATGCGCTCGCGGCGGTGCAGCGGCTGATTACCAACGATGCCCGGCCGCTGGCAGTGGGCCAAGGGCTGTACTCCCCGATGTGTAGTCCGGCAGGCGGCGTGATTGACGACCTGACCCTCTTCCGCACGGCCGAACAGGAGTATCTCCTCATAGTGAACGCCGGCACCAGAGCCAAAGATCTGGCCTGGATCCAGGAACACGCAGCGCCGGCGATGGTACGGGACATCTCTGACGGCGTGGCCCTCCTGGCCCTGCAGGGGCCCAGGGCCGAGGCGGTGCTCGCAGCGGTGTCCGGAGCCTCGCTCGCGGGCCTGCGGCCATTTGGCCGCCTCGATGGACTCGCGGCGCAGGGCGTTCCGGTGGCGGTCACGCGGACAGGATACACCGGCGAAGATGGCTTCGAGATCGCCTCGGCCTGGGACCACGCGCCCCGAGTCTGGGAGGCACTCGTGGAGGCCGGTCGGCCGCACGGGCTGATTCCGGTCGGGCTGGGCGCCCGCGACACGCTTCGCCTCGAGGCCGGCATGATGCTCTACGGGCAGGACATTGACGAGACGACCTCTCCGCTGGAGGCGCCCCTGGCCTGGACGGTGAAGTTCGACAAGGAGGAGTTCATAGGCAGGCCGGCGCTGGAGCACCAGCGCACAGGGGGCGTAGCAAGACGTCTGGTCGGATTCGAGGCGTACGGAAGGGCCATACCACGGCACGGGTGCGAGATCCGCGCCGGGGGCGACCGCGCCGGGGGCGTCACAAGCGGAACGTTCTCGCCTTCGCTCCGCCGCCCGATCGGCATGGGCTATGTGCCGAGGGAAGCGGCCGCTCGCGGAACCGGCCTGGAAATCACGGTCCGGGGCTCGCCGGTTCCCGCCCGCGTGGTTCGGCTGCCGTTCTACCGGCGCACGCAAGAACCAAGAAGAGACTGAACCGAGAACCAACCCGAGAGGTGAGGCATGTTCCCGACAGACCGAAAGTACACGCGCGACCACGAGTGGGCCAAGAGGGAGAACGGCAGGGTCCGCATCGGAATAACAGCATTCGCCGCGGAGCGGCTCAGCGACATTGTCTTCGTCGAGCTGCCCAACGTGGGCGCTGAAGTGCGCGCCGGGCAGGCGTTTGGGGCGATCGAGTCTGTGAAGGCGGCCAGCGACCTCTACGCGCCGGTCTCCGGCAGGGTCGTGGAGGTGAACCAGGCGGTGGTTGACGGTCCCGAGACCATCAACCAAGACCCGCACGGGGCTGCCTGGATGGTCGTGATAGAGATGTCCGCCCCCGACGAGTGGGAGCAACTCCTGGACGCCGAAGCATACGGGGCCCTGGTAGGGGCAGAGCAGACGTGAATCCCGCTGCTGGATGGCAACCGCACAGGTATCTGCCGCTGACCGGCGGCGAGATAGAGGAGATGTTACGAGTCGCCGGCGTCGCGAGCCTGGAGGATCTGTTCGCGGAGATCCCCGCGGCCGCCCGCATGAAGCGGCCGCTGGAACTGCCGCCCGCCCTTCCAGAGGGAGAGCTGCTTGATCACTTACGGCGCCTCGCCGACAAGAACGCACACGCGGACCACATGGTCAGCTTCCTGGGTGCTGGCGCATACGACCACGAGATCCCCAGCGTGGTATGGCGCCTGGCAGGCCGGGCCGAGTTCGTGACGGCCTACACGCCATATCAGGCCGAGGTTATGCAGGGAGAGCTGCAGGCGGCCTACGAGTACCAGACGATGCTCTGCGAGCTGACCGGAATGGACGTGGCAAACGCCTCGATGTACGACGGTGCCAGCGCGCTCGGAGAGGCGGCGGTGATGGCCCGCGACCTGACCGGCCGCAACCGGGTGGTGACCTCGAGCGCCGTGCACCCCCACTATCGCGAGGTGCTGCGCACGTACACGCGCCACCTGGGAATCGAGGTGACCGAGGTTCCGCACCGCGACGGGGTGACACCCCCCGGGGAGATCCGCGCGGCAACCGGGCCGGAGACGGCGGCGGTCATGGTGCAGTCACCCAACGCCTTTGGATGCATCGAGCAGGGAGCCGCCCTGGCGCAGGTGGCGCACGAAGCCGGGGCGCTGCTGATCGCTGCCGTGGCTGAGCCGATCAGCCTGGGCCTGCTGCGCCCGCCCGGCGATTACGGCGCCGACATCGTGGCCGGAGAAGGCCAGCCGCTGGGCAATCACCTCAACTACGGAGGCCCGTATCTGGGGATGCTCGCGGCTCGCCGGGAGTTTGTCCGACGCATGCCCGGCCGCCTTGTAGGGATGACCAAGGACCGCGACGGCCGCAGGGGCTTCGTCCTTACCATTCAGGCGCGCGAGCAACACATCAAGCGCGAGAAGGCAACCAGCAACATCTGCACAAATGAGGCCCTGAACGCCCTCGCGGCAGCGGTCTACATGGCCGCGCTAGGCCCTGGGGGAATGCGCCGCGTGGCCGAGGTGAACGCCCGCCGGGCGCACTACGCGATGGAGAGGCTGACCGCCGTAGCGGGCATCAGCCGGGCATTCGCCGCCCCGGTCTTCAACGAGTTCGTGCTGAGGACACCCTTGCCGCCCGACCAGCTCAACGGGCGGCTGGCCGAGGCCGGGTTCCTGGGAGGCCTGGCGCTGGGGGCCTGGTATCCGGACCTGCCGGACGGCTGGCTCGTCTGCGTCACCGAGGCGCGCACGCGAGGGCAGATTGACGCGTTCGTGGAAGCGGTGAAGGAGGCGATCGTCCGATGACCAGGCCGCCGACGACCATGCCGGTGATCTTTGAACGCAGCATGCCCGGCCGCATCGCCGCGGCCCCTCCTGCTCCGGACGTGCCCGACGTGCCGATGGAGACGATCGTTGACGCGGAGCACCTCCGGAACACCCCACCGACCCTGCCCGAGGTGAGCGAGCTCGATCTCGTGCGGCACTACACGCGGCTCTCGCACCGGAACTACTCCGTGGATGCAGGGTTCTACCCGCTCGGGTCGTGCACGATGAAGTACAACCCAAAGGTCAACGAGGACGCCGCGGGCCTGGCCGGGTTTGCCCGGCTCCACCCCAACACGCCCGCGCCGCTGGCGCAGGGAGCGCTCGAACTCCTGTGGCGCCTCGAGCAGATGCTCTGCGAGATCAGCGGGATGGACCGGGTCACCTTCCAGCCGTCGGCAGGGGCGCACGGAGAGATGACCGCGCTCATGATGATCCGGGCGTACCTGGAGGACCGCGGCGAACGCCGCACCCGCGTGATCGTGCCCGACTCGGCGCACGGCACCAACCCGGCGTCCGCGGCCATGTGCGGGTTCGAGGTTACAACCGTGCGCAGCGACGCCCGCGGAAACATTGACCACGCCGCGCTGCGCCGCGCCGCCGACGGCTCTGTTGCCGCTCTCATGCTGACCAACCCCAACACCCTGGGGCTGTTCGAGGAAGGCATCTACGAGGTGGCCGAGATAGTGCACAACTGTGGCGCGCTGATGTACCTCGACGGCGCGAACTTCAACGCGATGCTGGGCATCACGCGCCCGGGCGACCAGGGCTTCGATGTCATGCACATGAACGTGCACAAGACCTTCGGCACGCCCCACGGCGGCGGAGGCCCCGGTGCCGGACCGGTTGCTGTGAAGCGCCTGCTCGAGCCGTACATGCCGGCCCCGACGGTCGAGCGCGACGGCGACCGCTTCCTCCTGGACGGAGACCGACCCAAGTCCATAGGTCGCGTGCGCGCCTTCAACGGCAACTTCGGGATCTTCGTGCGCACCTACGCCTACCTGCTGGCGTACGGGCCCCTGCTTCGCCAGGTGTCCGAGGCGGCGGTGCTCAACGCCAACTACCTGCTGGCGCTGCTGAGGCCCCACTTCGATCTGCCATACGATCGCAGGTGCATGCACGAGTTCGTGCTGTCGGGCCGCAGACAGAAGGAGCAGCACGGGATCAGGACGCTGGAAATCGCCAAGCGCCTGCTGGATCACGGATTCCACGCGCCCACGGTCTACTTCCCGCTGATCGTGAGCGAGGCAATCCTGATCGAACCGACCGAGACCGAGAGCAGGCAGACGCTGGACGCGTTCGCCGACGCGATGATCCGCGTGGCCGGGGAGTGCGCGACCGACCCCGAGACCGTGAGGAACGCGCCGCAGAGCACCGTGGTGACGCGCCTCGACGAGGTCGCCGCGGCCCGCAAGCTCAATCTGCGGTGGACCGCGGGCAAGGAGGGCGACTCATGACCGTGCCAGGCGGCGGTCGCGTGCCTGAACTAGCCGATATCCAGGAAGCGGTCGCGCGCATCGCGCCCTATGCGCGCCGCACGCCGGTTCACCCATGGGACGAGCGGCAGGGAATCCTATTGAAGCTGGAGAGCCTCCAGACGACAGGGTCGTTCAAGGTGCGCGGGGCAGCGAACCACCTCTGCACGGTCGCGGGCAAGGTGCCGGGCGTGGTTACCGCCTCCTCCGGCAACCACGGGCAGGCGGTTGCCTACGTGGCCGCGCGCCTGGGCATCCCGGCGGTCGTCGTGGTCCCGCAGACGGTACCCCAGGTCAAGGCCAACGCGATCACCGGATATGGCGCCGAGCTGGTCCGGTGCGGAACCACGATGTCGGAGCGGTACGATATGGCGACGCGCCTGGCCCAGGAGCGAGGGCTCCACATGGTGCCATCGTTTGACGACACCCTGGTGATCGCGGGCCAGGGGACCTGCGGCCTTGAGATCCTGGAACAGGTCCCGGACCTGGCAGCGGTGGCGGTTCCGGCCAGCGGCGGCGGCCTGCTCTCCGGCGTGGCGCTCGCGATCAAGGCGCTGCGGCCGCAGGTGCGGATAATCGGCGTGGAGCCGCTCAACGTGGCCAGGTTCGCGGCATCGCGGGCGGCCGGGAAGCGGGTCTCGGTGCCCTCGGTGGACACTGTTGCCGACGGCCTGCGCGGGCAGACGCCCGGGGAGCTCACATGGGAGGCCACCTGCCGGGCGGTGGACGAGTTCGTGGCCGTGGACGACGATGCCATCCTGGATGCGGTCCGCCGTCTCTGCGTGGAGGCGCACCTGGCGGTCGAGCCGTCAGGCGCCGTTTCCGTGGCAGCGCTGCTGGCAGGCCTGGTCAGGCACCGTCCGGCAGTGGCCGTGGTCAGTGGCGGCAACCTGGATCCGGCACTCCTGGCAGGCCTCCTGACCCGTCCGGGCTAGAAATCGCGCGTCCGAGCAAGCCAGGGCGAGCAGGCGCCGCCAGGCAAGACTACCGTACACTTGTTCGCTCACCCGCGGGGTTGCTATACGAACAAACGTTCGTTATGGTTGGGGCGGAGGTGGCGCATGACCAGCCCTCTGACCCCTAGGCAGCACGAGATCCTCCGCCACATAGCGACCAGCATTCGCCGAACCGGCATCGTGCCCTCCGTGCGCGAGATCGGGCATGCGCTCGGGATGCGGTCACCATCCACCGTGCACCAACACCTCTCCGCCCTGGCCCGCAAGGGATTCCTGCGCCGCGACGGCGATCGGATGCGGGTGCTCGAGATCACCGACCGCACGCCATTGAAAGAAGGCGAGGAAGCCGTTCACCTGCCCCTGGTCGGGCGCGTGTCCGCGGGCACGCCGGTGCTGGCGGAACAACACATTGAGGACATGATCCCGATCCCCAGGCGCTTCGTCGGATGGAGCGACGAGAGCTTCCTTCTCACGGTGCGGGGTGACAGCATGACCGGCGCCGGGATTATTGATGGCGACCTGGTGATCGTCCGGTGCCAGGCCACTGCCAGCGCCGGAGATATCGTCGTTGCGCTCCAGGGCGAGGAGGCCACGGTCAAGCGCCTGGCTGTGGAAGGCGGCGGTCCGTATCTGCGGCCCGAGAACCCGGCCTACACTCCGAACCGGGGCGAGTTCGAGATCCTGGGCAAGGTGGTCGGCCTGCTGCGGCGCTTCCCGGCCGGAGGGCCGGCAGGAGGGCCGGGCGTAGGACCCGCCGGGAGACCAGTCGGGGGACCGGCATGATTCTGGCCGCGTATTCCGAGGGCGCCTGGGCCCGCCTGTGGGACGACCGCAAGGCGGTCCGGCTGAAGGTGCTCCTCCTCGTCGCATGTGTCCTGGCCGCGGCCGCGCTGGAGGCGCCCTGGTGAGGCGGAGGCTGCACGCGTCGGTCTCGGTGTGTCCGGCGCCTGCCGGGCCCGACGTTATCAAGGTGGTGATGCATTGGGAGGGCGGCTGCGCCGCGCGCACGGTGGTCAGGCGGCTGCGGCACGGGGACACCGCGCCCGCTGCGTGCAGGGCGGTCCTGCTCGCGCTCTGGGAGGCGCGGCGTGCGCGCGCCCGCTCGCTCGTGCTGTGCACCGACGACGACGAGGCCGCGGACCTTATCACGGGATCCGGCCCGCCGCCCGAGGGAGCGCTCGGGCCGTACCTTCAGGCCAGGGCCCTCCGCCACGCCTTCCGCTCCGTGGAGGTGCGGCGCCTGGCGTCTGCCTGCGCCGACCTTCCGCTCTGGGCCGCGGCGTCGTAGGCGGGCCACCGTTTCGCGGGCGGGCCGCCCTGGGCTGTCGCGGGCCGCCGCGGCACGGCCCGATCGCGGGCGCAGGGTGGAGCGTGATTGCCGGAGAAGACACGCGGCAGGCCCTATGCCCGCCCCTGCCCGTGAGACTGAAGACACATTCTGGACGCGGCCGCTGGCAGCGCTGGCAGACGATCTACGCTCGGATTCGTCCGGGCTGAGTAGCGCCGAGGCCGATGCGCGCCTGATCCGCCACGGGCCCAACGTGCTGCGCCCGCGCGGGCAGCGGGCCCTGCTTGTCGAGTTCCTTTCACGGTTCCGCAATCCGCTGGTGATCGTACTGGTGGTCGCCAGCGGAATCTCCGCCCTCACCGGCGATGCCACCAGCTTCTTCATCATCAGCGCCATTGTGCTGATGAGCGTGACACTGGACTTCGTGCAGGAGCACAAGGCCGGCCGCGCCGCGGAGCGGCTGAAGAACTCGGTCGCGGTGCGCGTCACAGCCCTCCGCGACGGCGCCCCCACGGAGGTTCCGGCAGAACGGGTGGTGCCCGGTGACGTCGTGATGCTGGCCGCCGGCGACCTGGTGCCTGCCGACGGCCGCGTACTGGAATCGCGCGACCTGTTCGTGAACCAGGCGCTCATGACCGGCGAGCCGTACCCGGTGGAGAAGCGCTCCGGCGACCTCACGGGGAGCGTGGGGATGGCCGGGGCCGAGAACGCGGTCTTCATGGGCACCTCGGTAATCAGCGGCAGCGGGCGCGTCCTGATCTACCGCACCGGGGGAGCCACGGCGCTGGGCGAGATCGCCGACACCCTGGGCAGGCAGGCCCCACCGACCGCGTTCGAGCAGGGGACGCGCCAGTTCGGCCTGCTCATCATGCGCCTGACCGTCCTGATGGTGCTGTTCGTGCTGATGGTGAACACACTGTTCCACAGGCCTCTCCTGGAAGCGTTTCTGTTCGCGCTCGCGCTCGCGGTGGGGCTGACCCCTGAACTTCTGCCCATGGTGGTCTCGGTGACCCTTGCCAGGGGCGCGCTGCGGATGGCCGAGAAGAAGGTCATTGTGAAGCGGCTGGCCGCGGTCCAGGACCTGGGCAGCATGGACGTGCTGTGCACCGACAAGACCGGAACGCTGACCCAGGCGCGCATCCATCTGGAACGCCACCTGGACGGATTCGGGCGCGAGAGCGAGCGAGTGCTGGAGCTCGCCTACATCAACAGCGTCTTCGAGACCGGCCTGCGCAGCCCGCTGGACGAGGCGATCCTGGAACACGTGGAGATTGACGTGCGCGGCTGGACGCGCATAGACGAGGTGCCGTTCGACTTCGAGCGGCGCCGGGTCTCGGTGCTCGTGGAACGGGAAGGGGAGCGGGAGGGCGAGCGGGATGGGGGGCGGAAGGGGGAGCGGGAACGGCTCCTGGTGGTCAAGGGCGCCCCGGAGGACATCCTGCGCCTCTCAACCATGTATGAGGGGGACGGGCCGTCGGATCTCCGGCCGATGGACCGCCCCGGACTGGAGCGGATTCAGGCCCTGTTCCACTCCCTGGGCCGCGAAGGGTTCCGGGTCCTGGGAGTGGCCTGGCGGTCGGTCGGCGTAGATCATCCCCACGCGGTGGTGACCGACGAGACGGAGCTGGTCTTCGCGGGATTCGCGGCATTCCTCGACCCGCCGAAGGCGAGCGCGTCCGAGGCGCTCCGCCGCCTGGCGGAGTGCGGGGTCACGGTCAAGGTCGTCACTGGCGACAACGAACTCGTCACCCAGCACGTCTGCGCGCAGATCGGGCTTACGGTGTCCGGCGTGCTGCTGGGCACGGAGATCGCGGCGATGGACGACGAGGCGCTGGGGGCCCGCGCCGGCACCGCCAACCTGTTCTGCCGCGTGAACCCGGCGCAGAAGAACCGGGTCATCCGCGCGCTCCGCGCGCGCGGACACGTGGTGGGCTACATGGGAGACGGCATCAACGACGCGCCCTCGATGCACACCGCGGACGTGGGCATCTCCGTGGAAGGCGCGGTGGACGTGGCCAAGGAGGCCGCGGAGCTGATTCTCCTGGAGCAGGACCTGGGCGTCCTCCACGGCGGGGTCATGGAGGGCCGGCGCACGTTCACCAACGTCATGAAGTACATCATGATGGGCACCAGCTCCAACTTCGGGAACATGTTCAGCATGGCAGGGGCATCCCTGGTGCTGCCCTTCCTACCGATGAGGCCGGCGCAGATCCTACTGAACAACCTGCTCTATGACATCTCCGAGATGCCCATTCCCGCGGACAGCGTGGACCCCGAGGACCTGGCCCACCCGCGCTCGTGGGACATGGGATTCATCCGGAAGTTCATGCTGGTGGTGGGGCCGGTGAGCTCGATCTTCGACTTCCTCACGTTCTACGTTCTGCTGGAGGTGTTCCGGGCCCACGAAGCATTCTTCCACACGGGGTGGTTCGTCGAGTCGCTCGCCACGCAGGTCTTGGTCATCTTCGTGATACGCACGCGCGGAAATCCATTCCGAAGCCGCCCCCACCAATTGCTGGCAGGCGCGTCGCTGGGCGTTGTCGCGGTGGCCATCGCCCTGCCGTTCGCGCCCATCGCCGGCCGCCTGGGGTTCGTGCCGCTGCCGCCGGCCTTCTTCGTGGTGCTGGCAGGGCTGGTGTTCACCTACCTGCTGGCGGTGGAATGGGTGAAGCGGTGGTTCTACCGGCGCCTGTCCACCCCGCCCGTGCCCCGCAGGGCCGCAGCGCCCTGATGCCGAACCTTGCCCGAGGGTGACGACCTCGTTGACCGGCGAATCCGCTTCCACGCATTCCACGCACATGGCGCAAGGCGAGGCTCACCTCGAAGCCGGCGAGTGGCCCGAGGCCGAGGCCGCCTTCCGCCGCGCCGTTGAGGCGGATCCTTCGTCGGCCGCGGCGCTCAGCAAGCTCGGCGTTGCGATCGCACACCAGCGCCGCCTGGGAGAAGCGGAGCAGGCATTCGCCCGCGCGGTCGCCGTGGACCCGCGATACGCGCCCGCGTGGAGCAACCTGGGGAACGCCTGCAGGGAGACAGGGCGGCTGGATCAGGCGCTGGAGGCCTACCAGCGGGCGGTCGCGCTGGACCCCGACTACTGGATCGCCCACCAGAACCTGGGTGGCCTTTACAAGCAGATGGGCCGCACGGGCGAGGCGATCGCCTCGCTGCGCCGTGCCACGCGGCTGTCGGCAAGCAGGGCGCTGCGCGGCTCCCGGCCTGCCGGTGGCCGCCGGATCGGTTGCGGCGGCGCCTCGGCCGCGGCGCTGATCATCGTGGCCGCCGCGGCGCTCCTGCTCTAGTCCTCTCTAGTCTTCCACGCCGCCCCGGAGCCGCAGCACGTGCAGGAGATCGCTGCGGGTTACGATTCCCGCCAGGTCGCCGCGGTCGTCGAGCACCAGCAGGCGGCCTATCCCGGCCTGCATCATGCGCGCGAGCGCGTCGTAGGCCGAGTCATCCACCAGTACGGTCTTCAGCCGCTCGCGCGGTGTCATGACCTCGCGCACGGCGACCTCGGCGCGCCGGTCGCTTGGAACCGCGGCCACGTCCTGCAGCGTCACGATTCCAACAAGGTGATCGCCGTACACGACCGGGAATCCGCCGTGCTTGTGCGGGAGGAAATGATCGGCAATGGCGCGCTCCACGGTGAGCGATGGCTCAACGGTGTGTAGATCGCGCGTCATGATCTCGCCCACCCGCACGCCGCCCAGACCCTGGCGCAGCACCACCTGCTGGTAGGACGACTGCGCCCCGGCGTCGAGGAACCATCCGATGAGCACCAACCAAAGGCCCGTGATGAGGCTGCGTGACAGCACGACCAGCCCGGCGCCGATGAACATCACGGCGACCACCTGCCCGGTGCGGGCCGCGATGCGAGTCGCCCTGGGCAGGTTGTTTGATCTGTGCCACAGCAGGGCGCGCAGGACGCGCCCGCCGTCGAGCGGGAACCCAGGGACCATGTTGAAAACGCCCAGCATCAGGTTCACCACGGCCAGGTACCGGATGATGGTACCCAGGGCCCGATCACCGAGGATCGGCGAGACCGCGTACAGCGCTGCTGCCAGCGCCAGACTCGTCAGGGGCCCGGCGATCGCCACCAGGAACTCAGCCCGCGGCGAGGGCGGCTCCTCGGCAACCTGCGCTACGCCCCCGAAGAGGAATAGCACGATGGAGTGCGTCCGCATGCCGAAGCGACGCGCGGTCAGCGCGTGGCCGAACTCGTGGGCCAGTACCGAGGCGAACAGCAGCAGCGCGGAGACGATGCCCATGGCCCAGTAGGTGCTCTCATCAAAGCCCGGGGACTGCTGTGGGTAGTACGATCCGGCGAGGGACCACGCCACGAGCCAGATCGCGATGAACCATGTGTAGTTGATGGCAACCGGGATCCCAAGCAGGGTTCCCAACCGCAGCGCACCGCGCATCACGCACCTCCTGTGGACATGATAGCGGGAATACCCTAACCTGGGGAGCGGTTAAGGGACCTGGTGGTCAGGAGTCCAAGGCCGCCGCAGATTCGCGAGGAGGAGCACAGAATGGCCAAGCCAGTGGCAGTGACCGAGCAGACGTTTGACGCGGAGGTCCTGAAATCCGACCTACCCGTCCTGGTGGACTTCTGGGCGGAGTGGTGCAGCCCGTGCCGCATGGTGGCGCCCATCGTGGAGGAACTGGCCGGCGAGTACGCGGGCCGGGTCAAGGTCACCAAGGTAGATGTGGACAGCAACCAGAACCTGGCTATTCGATACAATGTCATGGGTATCCCCACCCTCGGGGTCTTCAAGGGCGGAGAGATGATCGAGCGGATCGTGGGCTTCATGCCCAAGCCCGAGCTGAAGCGGCGGCTCGATGGAGCCCTGGGGGCGGATCTCAAGAAGAGCGGCTAGATCCTCTGGGTATGCAACCAGCGATCCACGTCAATCGCGGCCATGCAGCCGAATCCTGCGGCGGTGATCGCCTTGCGGTACGTAGGGTCGTGCACGTCGCCCGCGGCGAAGACCCCATCAACGCTGGTGAGTGACCTTTCTCGCAGCCGAATGTAGCCGGCCTCGTCGAGGTCGAGCTGTCCCCGAAACAGGGTCGTGTTGGGCACGTGGCCGATCGCGACAAACACGCCGTCGGCCGCCACCTCGGTCTGCTCAGAGGTCTTTACGTTCCGGAGCCGCACGCCGGTCACCGCGTCGCCGCCCAGGATCTCCTCTACCACGCTGTTCCAGACGAAGGCGATCTTGGGATGGGCCGCCGCGCGCTCCGCCATGACCTTGCTGGCCCGCAGCTCGTCCCGGCGGTGCACCAGGGAGACCGTCTGTGCCAGGTTGGCCAGGTAGAGGGCTTCCTCCACGGCCGAGTCGCCGCCGCCGATCACGATCACATCTCGGTTGCGGAAGAAGAAGCCATCGCAGACGGCGCAGACGGACACTCCGCGGCCCATCAATCGCGACTCCCCAGGCACCCCGAGAAGCTTCGCCGAAGCGCCGGTGGCCACGATGACGGCCCGCGACTCGAACCGCTGGCCCGATGCCACCGTGATGCCAAACGGCCGCCGGCCGAACTCCACCTCGGTTGCGTCCTCCGAGACGAACTCGGCCCCCACCCGCACGGCCTGCTTCCGCATCGTCTTCATCAGCGCGGGCCCCAGTATCCCCTTCGCGAACCCCGGGTAGTTCTCCACGATCGTGGCGGTCGTGAGCTGCCCGCCGGCTGCGGCACCCTCGATGACCAGCGGCGCCAGGTTGGCGCGGGCCGTGTATATGGCCGCAGTGAGGCCGGCGGGTCCGCCGCCGAGGATTGTGATGTCGCGCATGTCTCTAACGTATCACGCCGGGCCCGAGACGGGCCATATGCCGCCGGGACTGCATGAGGCGGTATTGACAACCGGAGAAGAGTTGACAATACTGTTGTTAGGGTTTCTAATATGGACGCTATCACTCAGGCCCAGGAGAGCAGGCCAGGAGGTGGCGGGGTGCGGGAACGCAGGGATACCAGGCCGGTCTACGTGATAAGCGTCGCGGCCGAGATAACCGGGCTACACCCCCGCACGCTGCGTATCTACGAGATGAAGGGCCTGCTCGCCCCGGTGCGGCGCAACCGGATCCGGCTGTACTCGGACGACGACATCGAGCGGGTGCGCATGATCCGGCGGCTGATCGAGGCCCACCGGCTCAACCTTGCCGGGGTGCGGCTGATACTGGAGGTGGTGGAGCGGCTGGGATACGGCAACGAAGAGCGCGTTGAGAGCACCATGCAGTGGCTGGTCGAACGAATACTAGAGCATCAGGGAGGGAGAAAGAGATGAGCATTATCCGCTGGGAGCCCTTTGACGAGATGATGTCCCTGCGGGAGTCAATGGACCGCCTGTTCGAGGACTTCTTTACCCGGCGGCCCCGTGCGGCGGCGCCGCTGGTCTGGCAGCCCGCGACCGAGGTCTTCGAAACCGACAGCGAGGTTGTGGTGAAGGCCGAGCTGCCCGGGATAGACCCCAAGAGCGTCACCGTGACCATCACCGCCGAGGGCCTGAGCATCAAGGGAGAGGCCAAGGCCGACCACGAAGAGAAGGGACGCAACTACTACAGGCGCGAGTTGCGCTACGGCGCGTTTCAGCGTACTATCCCGCTGCCGACCGAGGTGAAGAGCGAGGAGACAAAGGCCTCGTTCCGCCACGGCATTCTCGAGGTGAAGGTTCCGAAGGCCGAGCGGGTGAGGCCGAAGACCGTAAAGGTAGAGGTCGAAGGCTAGCCCGGGGACGACGCAGGCACAACGCAAGAGTAACGCGAGGATAACGCGAGGGGAGATCTCACATGGGCAAAGTTGTGGGCATTGATCTGGGAACGACCAACTCGGTGATCGCCGTGGTCGTCGGCGGAGAACCGCAGGTGATCGCCAATACCGAGGGTAGCCGGCTTACGCCGTCGGCGGTCGCCTTCACGAAGACCGGCGAGCGGTTGGTCGGGCAGATGGCCAAGCGCCAGGCGATCCTCAACCCCGAAAACACGGTCTACTCGATCAAGCGCTTCGTCGGCCGCCGGTACGCCGAGGTGGAGTCCGAGCGCAAGATCGTGCCCTACAAGGTCGGGGAAGGGCAGAACGGCATGGCCGTCGTGCACATTCCCGCCTCCGGCAAGACCTTCACGCCCGAGGAGATCTCCTCAATGATCCTCCAGAAGCTCCGGACCGACGCGGAGGCCTACCTCGGCGAGAAGATCACCGAGGCGGTCATCACCGTGCCGGCCTACTTCAACGACTCGCAGCGCACCGCGACCAAGCACGCCGGCGAGATCGCCGGCCTGAAGGTCCTCCGGATCATCAACGAGCCGACCGCGTCGTGCCTGGCCTATGGCCTGGACAAGAAGGGTTCCGAGACGGTCCTGGTCTTCGACCTGGGCGGCGGCACCTTCGATGTGTCCATTCTGGAGATCGGCGGCGGCGTGTTCGAGGTCAAGGCGACCTCCGGCGATACCCACCTGGGCGGGGACGACTGGGACGAACGAATCGTCAACTGGCTGGCCGACGAGTTCCGCAAGCAGCAGGGCATTGATCTGCGGCAGGATCGCCAGGCGCTACAGCGGTTGCGCGAGGCGTCTGAGCGGGCCAAGGTGGAACTCACCACGGTCGTTCAGACCACGATCAACCTACCCTTCATCACCGCCGACGCTACCGGCCCCAAACACCTCGACTACGTTCTCACCAGGGCCAAGTTCGAGGAGCTGACCGCGGATCTGGTCGAGCGCTGCATCGGGCCGTTTCGGCAGGCCATCTCGGACGCGCGGCTCACGGAGCGCGACATCAACGAGGTGATCCTGGTCGGCGGAGCGACCCGCATGCCCATGATCCAAGAGCTTGTCCGGCGGCTCACCGGCAAGGAGCCCAACAGGGAGGTCCACCCGGATGAGGTCGTGGCCGTGGGCGCGGCGATCCAGGCCGGCGTGCTGGCGGGCGAGGTGCGCGATGTGGTGCTGCTCGACGTCACCCCGCTGACGCTGGGGGTCGAAACCCTGGGCAGCGTCATGACGCCCATGGTTTCCCGCAACACGACCATTCCCACACGCAAGACCGAGAGGTACACCACCGCCGCCGACGGGCAGACGCAGGTCGAGATCCACGTCCTGCAGGGCGAGCGGCCGATGGCGCGCGACAACCGTACGCTTGGCCGGTTCGTGCTGGACGGCATCCCGCCGGCCCCGCGAGGGGTGCCGCAGATCGAGGTGACGTTTGACATTGACGCGAACGGCATCCTGCACGTGACCGCCAAGGATACCGCGACCAATCGCGAGCAGTCCATCAAGATCACCGGTACTTCGACGCTGGTCAAGGACGAGGTTGACAAGATGGTGAAGGAGGCGGAGCGCTTCGCCGCCGAGGACAAGGCCAAGCGCGAGGCCGCCGAGACGCGCAACCGCGGCGATTCCATCGCCTATCAGGTGGAGAAGCTGCTCAAGGACTCCGGGGACAAGATCTCGTCCGCGGAGCGCGCGAAGGTCGAGGAGGCGCTCAAGGAACTGCGCGAGGCGCTGAAGGGCGAGGATGTGGCGCGCATCTCGAGCGCTGCCGACGCGGTGCAGCAGGCGTCCTACAAGATGAGCGAGGAAATGTACAAGGCGACCGCGGGCGCCCCTGGCGCCGCCGCCGGCGGGGAAGCGGTGGGCGGTCAGGCGCCTCCGTCCGGGGAAGACGTGATTGACGCCGAGTACAAGCCGAGCCAGTAGGAAGCGGCGATGGGTGACGAGCGCATTCTCAAGGGAGATGCCAACGGCGAGACCAACGGGGAATCACTGGCGCGGCCTGAGGCGCCCGGCGAGAGCGTGGAGGCGCTCCAGGCCGAGGTCGCGCGTCTGAGCCAGGCGGCGGAGCGCAACTGGCAGCAGTTCCTGCGCGCGGCCGCCGACCTCGAGAACTACCGGAAGCAGGCGGCTCGGCAGCGCGAGGAGGCGGTGGCTTCCACGCGACGCGCCCTGCTCGCCGTGATCCTGGGCGTGGCAGACACGCTGGAGCGGGCCCTGACGCACGCCGGGAGCGCGGGCGCGGCCGATTCGGGCGGGAACAACGCGGGCGCGGCGGCCATCGCAGACGGCATCCGCCTGGCGCACCGCCAGGTGCTGGACGTTCTCTCGAGGATGGGTGTACGGCCGATGGAGGCGCTGGGCAAGGAGTTCGACCCGCGCTTTCACGATGCGGTCGAGGCGGTGGCCGCCGGCGAGTGCGCGCCGGCCGGAACCGTGGCCGCTGAGATCCAGCGCGGGTACATGCTGGGCGACGAGGTGCTCCGCCCGGCCAGGGTGAGGGTGGCGCAATAGGGTGGAGTTCAAGGACTACTACAAGGCGCTCGGCGTCGAGCAGGGGGCTGACCAGAAGGCGATCAGCCGTGCCTTCCGGCGTTTGGCGCGCGAGTCCCACCCGGACGTCAACAAGCGCAAGGGAGCCGAGGACCGGTTCAAGGAGATAAACGAGGCGTATCAGGTTCTGAGCGATCCCGGGCGCAGGGCGCAGTACGACCAGGTCTACGAGGCCTACAAGAGCGGTGGGGTTCGCTGGCAGGACCTGTTCGGCCGGCCCACGGCCGGCCGAACGGCGCAGGGTGGGGTCACGTTCACGGTCGGAGGTGGGTTCGAGGATCTCTTCGGCCGTGGCGGCGGATCTGCCGCGGGCTTCAGCGAGTTCTTCCAGCAACTGTTCGGGGGGTTCGGAGGGATGGCAGGCCAACCCCACGGCGCAACACGGCCTGGCCGCATGGAGGTTCCTGTCGAGATCACGCTCGAAGAGGCCTTCGGCGGCGCGCACCGGAAGATCGAGATGCCGGGATCCGGCCAGCGGGTGGACGCCGGGATCCCGCGCGGGGTGCGGTCGGGCCAGACCGTGCGGCTGCCAGGCGCCGCCGCCGGCGAAGACCTCTACCTGAAGATCCACGTCCTCCCTCACCGGCTCTTCGAGCGCAGCGATGACGACCTGACCGTGGTGCTTCCTGTTACCGTCAGCGAGGCGGCGCTGGGCGCCGAGGTCCAGGTGCCGACGCTGGAGGGTGCCGTTACGATGCGCGTGCCGCCCGAGACGCAGAACGGCCGGCGGTTCCGGCTGAAGGGGCTGGGCATTCCCCACGCGCGCGGCGAAGGCCGCGGAGACCTGTACGTGAAGGTGAACGTGGTGATTCCGACCGGGCTTTCGGAGCGGGAGCGCGAGCTCTTCCAGGAATTGGGTGGGGCGCGCAGCGAGGATCCGCGCAAGGGACTGCTCTCGTAGGAGACGGACGGAGATGACAATGCGATTCGACAAGTTCACGGAGAAGGCGCAGGAGGCGCTGATCGGCGCCCAGCAGGCCGCCGCGGCGCGCGGACACCAGGCGTCCGACCCGGAGCACCTGCTGCTGGCGCTCACGGAACAGCCCGAAGGGTTGATACCGCAGTTGCTGCTGCGCCTCGGCGCCGACCCCCGCGTTCTGCGCACCCGCCTGGTCGCTGACCTGGAGCGCCGACCGCGCGTGGAGGGAAGTCCGCCCGCCGCCGGCATCGTGATCTCGCCTCGCCTGGCACGCGTGCTGGAGGCCTCGCAGCGGGAGGCCGACCGGCTCACCGACGAGTACATCAGCACCGAGCACCTGCTGCTGGGCCTGCTAGCATCGCACGACAGCGAGGCCGCCCGGCACCTCTCCGAGATGGGGGTTACGCCTGAAGGCGCCTACAAGGCCCTTGGAGAGATACGCGGGCAGCAGCGCGTCACGGATCCCAATCCCGAGAACAAGTACCAGGCGCTGGAGAAGTACGGCCGCGACCTCACGCAACTCGCGGCTTCGGGCAAACTGGATCCGGTCATCGGCCGCGACGACGAGGTCCGCCGCGTGATTCAGGTCCTCAGCCGCCGCACCAAGAACAACCCGGTGCTGATCGGCGACCCGGGCGTCGGCAAGACCGCCATAGCCGAGGGCCTGGCGCAGCGGATCGTGAAAGGCGACGTGCCCGAAGGGCTCAAATCCAGGCGCGTAGTGCAGCTGGACATGGGAGCGCTGGTCGCCGGGACCAAGTATCGGGGCGAGTTCGAGGACCGCCTCAAGGCGGTGCTCCGCGAGATCGCCTCGGCCGAAGGCCAGATCAGCGTCTTCATTGACGAGCTGCACACCGTGGTCGGCGCCGGCGCGGCCGAGGGGGCCATTGACGCGGCAAATCTGCTGAAGCCGATGCTGGCGCGCGGCGAGCTGCACGCGATCGGCGCCACCACGCTCGACGAGTACCGGAAGCACATCGAGAAGGACGCGGCGCTGGAGCGGCGCTTCCAGCCGGTGCTCGTGGGCGAGCCGTCGGTGGAGGAGACGATCAGCATCCTGCGCGGACTGAAGGAGCGCTACGAGGTCCATCACGGGGTGCGGATCACCGACCCCGCGGTCATCGCCGCCGCGATGCTTTCCGACAGGTACATCAGCGCGCGGTTCCTGCCCGACAAGGCCATAGACCTGATGGACGAGGCGGCCAGCCGGCTGCGCATGGAGATTGACAGCAAGCCCGCCGAGCTGGACGAGGTGGATCGCCGCGTCATGCAGATCGAGATCGAGCGCGAGGCCCTGCGCCGAGAGACCGACCCCGCCAGCCGGGAGCGCCTGGAGCGGCTCGAGGAGGAGCTGGCTTCGCTGACGGAAAGGTCCGGGGCCCTGCGGGGGCAGTGGGACCAGGAGAAGCAGGCGATTACCGCCATCCGCGAGACCAAGCAACGGATAGAGGAGGCCCGACGCCAGATAGAGGACGCTGAGCGGCGTGCCGATCTGGAGGCCGCGGCGCGGCTTAGATACGGGACCGTGCCGGAGCTGGAGCGCCAGATGCGCGGCCAGGAAGAGCACCTGCGGACGGTTCAGGCCGGCGGGCGGCTGCTCAACGAGGAGGTCACCCCGGACGAGGTGGCCGAGGTGGTAGCGCGCTGGACGGGCATCCCGGTGCAGCGGCTGCTGGAAGGCGAGATGGCCAAGCTGCTGCACCTCGAGGAGCGGCTGCACGAGCGGGTGATCGGCCAGGGCGAAGCCGTGAGCGCCATCGCCGACGCGATCCGGCGCGCCCGGGCCGGCCTGAAGGACCCCCGCCGGCCCATTGGCGCCTTCATGTTCCTGGGCCCCACCGGCGTGGGCAAGACCGAGCTGGCGCGTGCCCTTGCCGAGCAGCTCTTCGACGACGAGGACGCCATGGTGCGCCTGGACATGTCGGAGTACCAGGAGCGGCACACCACCAGCCGGCTCGTCGGCGCGCCCCCGGGCTATGTGGGATTCGAGGAAGGCGGGCAGCTCACCGAGGCGGTCAGGCGGCGGCCCTATCGCGTGATCCTCCTTGACGAGATCGAGAAGGCACACCCGGACGTGCTGAACATCCTGCTTCAGGTCATGGAGGACGGCCGGCTGACCGACGGTCACGGCCGGACCGTGGACTTCAAGAACACGGCCATCATCATGACCAGCAACCTGGGCAGCAGGCACCTGCAGGGCCTGGAGGCCCGGGATGCTTCATCGTACGAGATGGCCCGGATGCTCGTGCTGGGCGAGTTGCGCAAGACCGTCCGGCCAGAGTTCCTGAACCGCATAGACGAGATCATCGTGTTCCGCCCTCTCTCCGAGGAGCAGCTCGTCGAGATCGTCGGGCTCCAGGCCAGTGCGCTGGCCCGGCGGCTGGCCGCGCAAGGCATGGGCATCGAGGTAACCGAGGCAGCGAGGAAGTACCTGGCCAAGGAGGGGTACAGTCCAGACTTCGGCGCCCGCCCTCTTCGCCGGCTGATCCAGCGGGAGATCGAGAACGTCGTCGCCCGCAAGATACTGGCCGGGGATCTGCGGCAGGGGGAGACTATGCACGTGGACTATCAGGGCGACCACCTGGTGTTTACCGCGCTATAATTGGGCGACACTCGCGGGGAGGTGAGCGCCATCCTTGAGGTCACAGTTTTCGTCAGCGGAGGCGTGCTGCTCGCGCTGGAGATCATCGCCAGCCGGGTACTGGCGCCCTACTTCGGCAACTCGATCTACGTATGGGGCAGTCTAATAGGCGTCTTCCTCACGGCGTTGAGCGTGGGGTACGCCGTCGGCGGTAGGATCGCCGACCGATTCCCATCGCACGGCCTGTTCTCTGGGATCGTCTTCCTGGCCGGGCTGCTGACCGTCCCAATACCTACCCTGGCCACGCCCGTGCTTGATGCGATCGCCCGCGCCGACCTGGGGCCGCAGCTCAACCCGCTGGCCGGATCCATGGCGCTGTTCGTGGTACCCAGCATTGTGATGGGCATGGTCTCGCCGTTTGCCGTGCGGCTTCGCGCCAGGGCCGTGGCCACCGTGGGGCAGACGGCCGGCGCGCTCTACGCCATCAGCACGGTGGGCTCGATTACCGGGACGCTGGCGGCCTCGTTCGTGCTGATCAACTACCTCGGGGTCCGCGAGATAATCCAGATCCTCGGGCTGTCGCTGATGGCAATGGCCGTGGTCTCCTGGATGGCCGCGCGGCAGAGGACTGCCGCGGCCCTGGGCGCGGTGCTTGCGGTTCTGCTGGCTGCCGGGGTTACGGGAGCGGCGCCCGCGCCCACGCTGGTCTATGCCCGCGACACCGTCTATCACCGGATCACCGTCTCAGACGAGGGCACCGTCCGCTATCTCAAGCTGGACAACTACTGGCAGAGCGCCCTCGATCGCGAGCGGCCGCAGCGCACGGTTTTTGCCTACGCGGACTACATGCACCTGCCCGTGATTTTCGTGCCCCGGCCGTCGCACGCCGCGCTGATCGGGCTAGGCGGGGGCACGATCCCGGCCCGCTACGTGGCCGATTATCCCACGGTGACGATGGACGTGGCCGAGATAGATCCCGAGGTGGTGACCGTGGCGCGGCGCTTCTTCGGCGTGGCGGACAGCGATCGCCTGATCATGACCGCGCGCGACGGCAGGCTGCACCTGCGCCTAGCGCAGGCACGGTTCGACATTATCATGACCGATGCCTACCTGATTGACACCATTCCCTTCCACCTGGCCACCCGCGAGTTCTTCGCGCTCGCCCGCTCCCGGCTTGCCCCCGGCGGCTTGGTCGCCTCCAACATAATCGGAGCCCTGGACGGTCCGAACAGCCGGTTGTTCAGGGCGATCTACAAGACCATCCGCCAGGTCTTTCCCACGGTGTATGTCTTTCCGGTGGACTTCGGCCGCTACGGCGCGCCGGACTCGCTCCGCAACGTCATAGTGATCGCGACCGACGAGCCGGCGCTCTCGTCCGAGGAGATCAGACGCCGCGCACAGGCGCTGGTGGATGCGCGGCGCGTAACCGTGGACAGGTTCCTGGCCGCGGCGGCCGATCTGTACGAGGCGGTCATCCCGACCGCCGACGTCCCGGTGCTCTCCGACAACTTCGCACCCATTGATGCGCTGATACCGACTCGATAGGCGGGGAGTTGGGCACAACGGGAGTACGACGAGATGCCCTGGTTGCCGGACAGGAGGTCTCGGCGCCGTGCCGGTGCTGAAGATCGTCCTGGGGGACGTCGTGCGCATGCGCAAGACACATCCCTGCGGGAACGACCAGTGGGAAGTGGTGCGTCTTGGTGCCGACATAGGGGTTCGGTGCCTGAAGTGCGGCAGGAGGGTCCTGATGCCTCGCGTGAAGTTCGAGCGCCGGGTCCGGACGTTCATACGGCGCGGCCCCGACTTCGCCGAGGCCGGCCAGCAGGGGGACCAGCGTGGCGCGCTGGATCTTGGTTGAGGGTTGGGTCTTGGGTGAGGGCTGGGTCTTGAGCGGGGGCTGGGTTTGACTGCAGGATCGCGGCTTAGGGTTGCGTACCCGTGGGCGGTCGTGGCGGCCGCCGCCGCAGCGATGGCCGCGGCGATATCCACGGCTGCCTGGCCTCCGGCGCAGGGGTTCGCGCTGCTGTGCATGGCAGGGGTGGTCGCCAGCGCGCTGCGCGTGCCGATGCCAGCGGGCGGCTACCAGACGCTGCGGCCCGCTGTGGCCGCTGCCGGCCTCGGGCTCTTCGGCGCAGCGCCGGCCGCGGTTGCCATGGCGGGCGGCGCGGTGCTCGGGGACGGACTCCTGCGCCGGCGCCCACTGCGAGTCACGCTGTTCAACGCTGCGCAGGCGACCCTGGCCACGCTCGCTGCCGGAAGCGTCGCTGCCCAGGTCCAACCCGGTTTTGCCGGATGGGCCAGCCGTCTTCCCCGCGTGCACGAAAGCATGGACCTCGCGCTGGCCATTCTGGCAGCGGCAGCGGCGTTCACGGCCGTTTCCGCGGTGCTGGTGAACTGGTACATTGCCCTGCGGCGGCGACGGGCGTTCGCTGGCGTGTTGGGAGCCAACGTTGGGGTCGAGACCATCAACACGATCCTGCTGTTCGGGTTTGGCTCGATAGCCGGAATGGTCATCAACGGCAGCCTGCCGCTGCTTGCGCTGCTGGTAGCCGCCCCGGTGGCGATGTTCTCGGTTGTGCTGGTGGTGTTCACGGGAGGGAGGCAGGCATCGGCAGAGCTGGAGGTGCTTCACGCCGCAGCGTTGGAGATCGGCCGCTCCGAGAACACGGATGAGGTAGCACAGGCCACTGCCTCGGCCATGGAAAGATTGGTGGTCTCGGATACAGCATTGGTATGGCTGCGCCTGCCTGGTGAACCCGGGGCCGTCCAGGTTCACGGTACCGGCACCAAGAACGGCGAGGCCGTGGGTCAGATCGAGCTGGCCGGGCTCGTCGCTGAGGTCATGCGGTCCGGCCGGCCAGTGCGGTCCGGCGACTACGAGCGCGATCGCAGCCGCAACCCACGCCTCCGGCCGCTCGCCGGCACGGGCGCGGTTCTTTCTGTGCTGGTCGTCCCGCTGGCGGCCGCCGGGGAGGTCTGGGGAGCGATGGCCTTTGCCGAGGCCGACCGCAGTCACTTCACGGCCCGGCACGAGTATCTGGTCGCCACCCTTGCAGGATATGCCGCTGTGGCCATGCGGAACGCTCGCCAGTTGGAGGAGGGCCGGCGCCAGGGGGAACGGCTTGTTGCGCTCCAGCACCTTGGGTTTGCTCCGAGTGCCACGCTCGATGTTGACGAGGCGTGCCGGTTCCTGGTGAGGCGATCGGCGGAGGCGCTGGGCGCAAGGTACGCGCTGCTGGCGATCTACGAAGGCGTGCGCCGCGAACTGCGCGGCCAGGCGGCATACGGCACGGACGAGGAAGAGGTGAGACGGCTGCGCGTAGGCCTGGATGCCGAGCCAGGGAAGCTGCGCGACGCGGTGCGCGCCGTCCGCGAACGCCGTTCCATTGCCTCCACCATGGCCGGCGATGATCAGTTGCCGGCCTGCCGCTGCCTGGTGCTCCTGGGTCTGCCCGAGGGCCGCCACGCGCTGACCTCGCCCATGATCCACCAGGGCCGGCCGGTGGGAACCCTGACCGTGGTGCGCACCGAGCCGCGCCCCTTCTCTGCGGCCGAGACCGCGATTATTGAGGCGACCGCGGCCCAGGGAGCGGCCGCGATTGAGAACGCCCGCGCGTGCGCCGCGCTGAAGGTGCGGAACGCCCGCCTCCAGCTGGCAGCCGAGCTGTTCGGCCGGATTGGCAGGGCCGCGGACCTGCAGACCATCTTCACGCTGGTCGCGGAGGGAGCGCGCGACCTGTTTGGAGCAGGCCGCTGCATGCTGTTGGCCTGGGACGGTCAGGGCCCCATCAGGGAGGCGTTTGGGGCCGGACTGTCCGACGAATACCATCGCGCCGTGGTCGCGCGTGCCCAGGACGGCCGCAGCCGGTACACCGCACCAGGGGCCCGGCCGCACGTGCTGGCCGGCCTGCCGGCAGATCCAGGAGGAGGCCCGGATCGGTCCGCAGTCCTCTTTCCGCTGCGGACCAACGCGACGTTCGTGGGTCTGATGGCGCTGGTTTACGATGACGAAGGCGGAGGCATCTCTGGCGACAACGATATGGCCACGGCGTTCGCCGCCCAGGTGGCGGCCGCCATGGCGCGGATGGCCCTGCAGGCCCACGGCGACCGGCGCCTCAACGAGCTTGCACTGTTGAACCGCATCGTTGGGTCGGTGAGCGCTTCGCTGGACCCCGCCGAAGTGTGCCGCATCGCGGTGTCGGAACTCGCAGACGGTGTGGGGATCGCGCGCGTCACGATTCATCGCCTGGAAGGAACGCTGCTACGCCTGGTCGCGCAGGTGGGCTCACCTGACGCGCCCGCGGAGACCCCGGCATCCTCTGGGGTAAAGGGGCGCGTTGTCCGCAGCGGCCGCCCCGAGTTCGTCGCGAGCGTGCGCGAAGACCCAGATTACGTCTCCGGCAGCGCAGATACGGTTAGCATGGCCGCGGTGCCTGTTGTGCTGGAAGGCGTCACCACCGGCGTGGTCACAGCCGAGGGCACACGCGCGCGCCCGCTGACACAGCACGCCTTCGAGTTCCTGACCGAGTTCGCCGGGCAGTTGAGCATAGCGGTGAGAAACGCCGCGCTCTTCGAGGACCTGCGCAGGACGCACGACGAGCTGCAGGTGCTGTTCGAGGCCGCGAAGGCCGTGAGCGGCACGCTCGATCTTCGTACCGTGCTGGAAAGCCTGGTCTCGGTCACCTGCCGTGCCTTCGGCTACGAGAACGGCGCGCTGCTCATGGTGGACGCCGCCACCGGAGACCTCGTCGTGGAGGCGGCCTACGGGTACCAGAACCCCGTGGTCGGCGTGCGCGTGGCCGTAGGCACGGGGATCAGCGGGTGGGTTGCCCGGACCGGCAACCCCCTAATGGTGGACGATGTCAGCGCGGACCCGCGGTACTACCAGGTGGACGACCGGGTACGCTCTGAGTTGGCCGTGCCGCTAATCGCCGAGGGCAAGGTGCTGGGCGTCTTCAACGTGGAGAGCACGCGCCTGGCGGCGTTCGGGCAGCGCGACCTGCACCTGTTGGGCACCCTGGCCTCCTACGCAGTCGTGGCGATCCAGAACGCGCGGCTGTACGAGCAGGCCCAGCGCCTCGCGATCACGGACGGGCTCACCGAGCTGTACAACCACAGGTACTTCTATGAGGCGCTCGAGCGGTTTCTCGAGCGGTCCCGCCGGGATGCGCAGCCACTCGCCATCATTATGGCCGAGATAGATCGGTTCAAGCACCACAACGACACCTACGGACACAAGAGCGGGGACGAGGTCCTGCGTACGATCGCAGGCCTGCTGCGGCGCGGCAGCCGTCCCTCGGACGTCGTCGCTCGATACGGCGGCGACGAGTTCATGGTGGTGCTGCCCGGCGCGAGCGCGGCCGCGGCGCACGAGATTGCTGAGCGCCTGCGCCGTACGGTAGAGGCGTATCCTCTCCTCGCCAACGGCGACATCATAACCAGCGTCACCATGAGCGTTGGCGTGGCGGCCTTCCCCCAGGATGGTGCTACGGCCGGAGCGCTGGTCGAGGCGGTGGACCGCGCACAATACCTCGCCAAGCGGTCCGGAGGCAACAGGGTCCACTCGGCCCACGAGGCCTGACAGGGCTCCATGAGTCTCGCACTCGGACTGGTTGGTCTTCCCAACGCAGGAAAATCCACGCTCTTCAACGCGCTGACACGGGCAGGCGCAGCCGTGGCGGCCTACCCGTTCACCACGATAGAGCCCAACCTGGGGCAGGTGGCAGTTCCGGACCCCCGCCTGCAGGCGGTGGCCGGGGTTATCCTGCCTGCCCGCACGGTGCCGGCGACCGTTCGGTTCATTGACATCGCAGGACTCGTGAAGGGATCCTCCCGCGGGGAAGGGCTGGGCAACCGGTTCCTGGCCCACATCCGCGAGGTGGACGTGATCACGCATGTCGTCCGCTGCTTCTCCGACCCCGCTGCGCCCCTGGATGAGGCCGGCCTGGATCCGGTGCGCGACGCCGAGATCGTGGAGACGGAGCTGGCGCTCGCCGACCTCGAGACCGTCGAGCGGGCGCGCGAGCGGGCGGCGACGCGGGCCAAGGCCGGAGAGGCGGCCGCGCGGGAACAGGGGGCGATGCTGGCACGCATCGCGGCCGCGCTGGCCGAGGGCGTGCCCGTGCGGCGGCAACCGCTTTCGGACCCAGGGTGCGCCCTGGCCCGCGAACTGCGTTTGCTCACCGCCAAGCCCGTCATCTATGTGGCCAACCTCGACGAGCGCCTCCTTCCCGACGGAGGCCCCCCGGCTGCGGCATTGCACGCGCTGGCCGATCGCCAGGGCGGCGCGTTCATCGGGCTGGCCGCGCGTCTGGAAGCCGAACTCGGCGACCTGCCGCCGGACGAGGCCCGAGAATACATGGCCGCGACCGGCCTGGAGGAGCCGGGCGCTAACAGGGTGATTCGCCTGGGATTCGCCACGCTGGGCCTGGTGAGCTTTTTCACGGTGCTCTCTAACGAGGTGCGCGCGTGGCCGGTCCGGATAGGCACAACCGCGCTTCTGGCCGCCGGGGAGATCCACACAGATATGGCGCGCGGGTTCATCCGGGCAGAGGTGATTGCATGGGACGCCCTGGTCGCCGCCGGGAGCATGCACGCGGCGCGCGAACACGGCACGGTGCGCACCGAGGGTCGCGACTATCGGGTGGCCGACGGGGACGTGATAACGTTCAGGTTCGCGGTGTAGCCTCGGGCGCCCGCTCTACCAGCCATTTCGGAAGAGGTGAGTAGGTAGGGCGAAGCGGGCAGTTACTGGAAGCGGATAAGCGCCGGCGGCTGCTGGATGCTGCGGGCGCTTCCTATTTTCGCAGTTGTCGCGCCGGGAGGATTTTC